>WNGI01000719.1_pt1 | contig 30915 bp, 27 predicted proteins | sample 5400621 | NCBI WGS metagenome assembly WNGI01 (sample SAMN13153374, study PRJNA577476) | soil metagenome | isolation source: 20 cm soil or saprolite under Garry oak tree replicate 1 | place: USA:California | collected 2016-06-15
CCAGAGGGAGAAATCGCTGAACACCGCTTCGCCCGGCAGCGGATAGAGGTAGCTCGCTTCGTCGAGGAGGGCTCCCCCGTTCCGAAACCATTCCTCCACTGTGACACGCGCGGCCCGTCCGGTGACGGTGACCTGCACGACGCTGCGCACCTTTTCGATCGCGCCGCGAGGGTGTTCGATCCAGCCTTGAGCCGCCGCGGGGGCGATCGGCAGGACGACGGCGCAGACGACTCCGAAAAGGCTACGTGCGGGCAACATGGCTTCGGGTTCCTGTGAGAGACGCCAAGAGAGACGCTTGGCGCCCACTGGCTTGCACAGGCGGCCCGGCGAGCCCATTTTGGGGGCGCCGCAGCGCCCTTCCGCGTAAGGCTGCCGCGCCCTACTGGATGGGGAATCGTGCCGCGCTACACGTACCGCCGCCTCGCGAAGTTGCCCAGCACCGCAGCCGAGCTGCGCCGCCACACCGTTCTCAATCTCCCGGGCATGTTGCACGGCCTGAGCTTCGAGCACATGGTCATGGAGCCGGGGGCCGCGGTGCCGATCTCGACCGAGGAGGAGACCGGGATTCTCATCTTCACGATCGCGGGCCGCGGCGTGATGGTGCTCGACGGCGATCGGATCGAAGTGTCGGCAAACGATCTCGTGCACATTCCGGCGGGCGTTCCCTACGGCATGCATACGCTGGGTGGAACAGACTGGGTTTACGTAGTGCTGCAAGCGCCGACTGAATAGCCTATCCTATCGCACACACGTTCGGCCCGACCTCCAGAGTCTCCGCCTCGGCGTCGGTGACGTCTACGAGTCCCAGATTCGCGAGCTTGATCGTGCGATAGGCGTCGGGTGGCGCGGTCGAGTGCGCGGTCACCCAGGTGAGGAAGGCGTGGGGGTCCTGAATGGCCACCGCCTCGTTCGTCGCGGCGATCACGTCGAATCGCGCTGCGACAATCCGGTCCGCTCGGCGCTCATTTTCGCTCGCGTAGTGCGCCGGAAGGACGAGCAGGTCGCCGGACCACTCGCGCCGCACCCGTTCCAGGCTGTCCCACAGTCGCGCCGTCCACGCGTCGGACTGGCCGCCCAGGTCAGGGCGTCCCACCGCCCAGCGTATGTCCCGGGACATGCGTGGCGACGAGGGTCGCGCGCCCAAATGCGATCGTGTCGCCCTCGGTGAGGGGCTGGTGGGCGAATCGACCTTCGGCGTCGTCGTACGGCGAGCGTGCGTCCTGAGGGTGCACGAAGTACGGGACGCGCCAACGGGCGGCGGCGGTGCGGGCGCCGCTCAAGTAGTCGGCGTGCATGTGGGTGTCGATCACCGCCGCGGCCGTGGCGCCGAGCTCCTCCAACAGGGCCTCGTACGGCTGCAGGTGGCGGCCCGGGTCCACGACGACGGCGTCCCCGTCGCTCACGAGTACGTAGGACAGCGCGCCCTTACCCACGCGATCGAACTGGATCACCTGCTCGAGCGCGCGGGTCGGAGTCAGGCGCCGTGGCAGATAGACCGTTTCCCACGCCGCCATGCCGCCCGCCAGGGAATACGCTTCGAATCCCCGCTCGCGCAGGAAACGGACGGCCTCGGTGCTCGAGTTGCCGTGTCCGCAGATCACTGCCACCGGGGCGGTGGGGTCGAGTCCCAGCGGCTCGAGCGTCGGGAGCTGGTACAGCTGTGAGGCGGGAAGGGCGCGGAAATCGAGCGTGGCGCCGAGGGTGACGTGTCCTTGCGCGACCCGCTCCGCCGATCGGACGTCGAGCAGCTGCACTCGTTCACCGTGATCGAGGCGACGCGCGAGATCGGCGGGGGGGATGAGCGGTAGGGACGGCTCCGGCATGCGCATCAGTGTCGTCGGGGTGGTGCGAAAATGCAACGGGTCTCGGGTTGCAGGGCTCCCGTTTTGAGAGCCCGCGGATATATTGTGAACGCGTTCACAAGCGCTACCCGTCATCCGTCCCGGAGGGAGTCTGCAATGCGTTTTACCCTGCTCACGTTCGTCGCGTTCGCGATCGTCGCCTGCGGCGGCGACAAGAAGTCGGCGGCGTCCCAAGCCGAAGCTGCCACACCCACGCCGGCCGGTGCGTCGGCCAACGCGGCCGCCCCCGAGCCTCTTGGCCTGGTGGTCGAAGTGAAGATGACCGGCAACGGCACGAGCGTAGCGGCGTTCGAGCCCGGCAAGGTCACCGTCAAGAGCGGCACGACCGTACGGTTCATCAACGTGTCCGGCGGTCCGCACAACGTCGCCTTCTATAGCGATTCGATCCCGAAGGGGGGGGCGGACGCTCTCAAGAAGGGGATGCCGAATGCGATGGGCGATCTCACCGGACCGTTCCTGACGCAGCCGAACGAGAAGTACGACGTCTCGTTTGCCGGTGCGCCAGCCGGCGTCTACAAGGGCTACTGCCTGCCGCATGTCGCGCTGGGCATGAAGATCGCAATCACGGTGCAGTAACCCGCGCGCATCGCGGTGCAGTGTGACGGCCCCGGCACGCTCGGGGCCGTTTGACTTTCGGGGCGACGGCGGGGATGTTCTCGTGGCCACTCATGTCCGCCTTCTTCGAGCGGGTGCGGGCCGCTCTGGCGCCGAAGGGCTATGCCGTGCTGCGCGAGTTGGGGAGCGGCGGCATGGGGATCGTTGTGCTCGCCCGCCAGGGGAGGCTCGATCGCCTCGTGGCCGTGAAGGTGATTCGGCCCGAGATGCACACGGCAATCGCCACGGAGCGCTTCCGACGGGAGGCCGTGACGCTGGCCGGTCTCTCCCACCCGAACATCGTCCCTGTGTATGAAGCCGACGACGCGGACGGATTCCCGTATTACACGATGCAGTTTCTGGAAGGCGAAACAGTCGCCGATCGCCTGCGCAAGGGCCCGATGCCGGCGGAGGAGGTTCGCAAGGTCGGCCGCGATCTCCTGGACGCACTCGAGCTCGCGCATGCGCATGGCGTGATCCATCGCGACGTCAAACCGGCGAACGTGTTTCTCACGGATGGACGCGCCGTGCTCGTGGACTTCGGTATTGCCAAGCGAGTGCCGCAGCAGGGCGATACGCCGGATGGTGGGGAGGAGTTGACGACGCCGGGGGTGCGGGTGGGGACGCCCGGGTACATGTCGCCCGAGCAGCTCAGCGGTGCCGAAGCGACGCCCGCGAGCGATCTGTACGCCGCCGCTCTGGTGATCTACGAGGCGTATACGGGCCGCCACTGGCTGGAGGCCCAGCGGGTGATGCGCCGCCCGTGGTCGGGCATGTCACGCCGGGAGGCGGGCGTGCTGCGGCGCGCGCTCGACTGGCAATCGGACGGGCGATGGCCTGACGCGGCGTTGTTCCGACGCCGACTGTGGCATACACGCGTCTGGCCATACCAGCGGAACGCGATCGGCATCGCTCTCGGGGGCACCGTCGCTGGGCTGTTGATTCACCTCTTGATGCCCGTTCCCTCCCCGCTTGCCTTTCGTGTCGAAGCAGCGATACCCGGGGCCGATCCCGCGGGAGCGCGGGGAGATTCAGTCGCGTGCGCGCTCGCGCGGAACCTGGATCGTTACCCGGACCTCTCCGCACGCTGTGTCTCGGGACTCGGCCGCTGGTTGCCTGCCGGCTCCCGCATCGGCGTGGAAACGGCGCTTGAGGGAGGCCGGTTGCGCATCCGGTTGCGAGGGCCGCGCGTCGACACGATCGAGATCGTCGGGCCGCGGGCCGCGTGGCCGTTCATGGCGGAGAGCCTGGCTGATCGGGTATTCGGGGCGCAGCTCCAGTCGCTTGACTCGCTCGACCGATCGTTACCTCGTGGCGTGCTCCCCAAGAACGCGTTAGGGCGGGGCGCCTTCCAGCGCGCGGAGGCTGCCTTCGCGCGCGGACGCTGGGGCGAGGCGCGGGCGGGTTACGCCGAAGCCGCAGCGCTCGACTCGACGTGCTGGCTGTGTTATTGGCGGCACGGCGAGGTCGGTCGCTGGTTCAACCTCGAGGGCGACCCTGCGGACAGCACGCACTACTTTGCTCACCTCACAGAGTTTCCGGACCGCTACCAGAGACTGATTCAGGCGCAGGGGTTGCCGCTGGCGGCCCGGCTCGACTCGCTGGATGCGTTGGCGAAGGGTTCAAAGGACTTTCTCTTCGGCCAATTCCGGCGGGCCGACGAGTTGTTCCATCGGGGACCGCTCGTCGGACGCTCGCGGCGCGAGGCGATGCAATCGTTTCAGGATGTGCTCAAGAGCCAAGCCGACTTCGCCCCGGCATTGGAGCATGTGGCGTGGCTCAACGTCGCTGAAGGCGATTCGATGGGCGCCGCCTCGGCACTTGCGCGGGTGGCGCCGCTCGTCGATCCGAAGGATCCCTCCTTTGCAACCCTGGCCATCGTTGAGCTGGCCTACGCGTGGCGGTTCTTGCCGCCAGCTGAGGCGGAGCGGCGGACACGTGAGCTGGCCCGGATGGCGCGAGCGGCCGGCATCAAGGATCTCGACGCCGGCGCGCGTTACCTCGCCGGATTCGGAGCTCCGCAAGGAGAGTTGGCGTTCGCGGAACAACTCCTGCCGGAACCGGGGTTCGCGCGCTCCGCCGGCCTGGCGCGAGTGCTGGCGCTCATCGGGATGGGGCGGCCCGATACCGCAATGGCGCTCGCACATGGACTGGCCTACCGCTCTCCGGAGCTGGCGGTTTTCGTCGGTGAGTTGGCCGGGGTGCTGCTGCTGGCAGGTGTCGACTCCGCGGCTGCGACCGCCCGCTGGGCCGACGCGCTCCCTGCCCTCGCAGGGGCGGCCGACGCCGCCACGGGGCGACGCGCGCCGCTTGGATGCTCGCGATGGTCGAGTGGGCGCAGCGGCACGCAGACCCACCACGTCGCGCGGGGCCGTCCACGCCACCGCCGGGTCCGCTGGCCGCATTGCTACAGGCCGAGGGGGCGGCTGCCAGAGGGGCGGTCGATTCCGCCCTCGCCGCTACCCGCCCCCTGATGGACATTCCGGGCCAGGACGCAGACGATCCGTTCTTCCGAACCGTGCTGCATCTGGCGCGCGCGTCGTGGAACGAGCGGGGGGAACACCCGGCACGCGCCATCGCCGACCTCGTCTGGCACGAGAACTCCGATGTGCACGGCTACCCGAGTGGAGATCCCCAACCCGCCGAAGTTGACTGGGCCTTGTCCGCGTTCGCCCAGTGGCGACTCGGGAGTCTGCTGGACCGGATGGGGCAGCAACGCGAGGAGGCCTGTCGAGCCTACGGGGGCGTGGTGCGGCTCTGGTCCCGCGCCGACAGCGCTCGCCGCCGGCGGTCGACACTCGGCTGCAAGGATCTCCCGTGATCGTCGTCCGCGCCCTCGGCCCTGTGGACGTGAGCGTGAACGGCGCGCCCGCGCCGGCCAGGCTCCTGTGGAAGAAGAACCTGGCGCTGTTGATTTATCTGGCCCGGTCGCCTAGACGCGTCCGCACGCGCGAACATCTCATCGGCCTGTTGTGGGGCGAGAAGCCGGAGGAGAAGGCGCGCCACTCCCTGAACGAAGCCCTGCACGTGCTGCGCCTCTCTGCGGGCGACGACGGCTTCGAGTCGGACACGGCGCAGGTGCGGATTGCCCCTGGCACGGTCGACCTCGACACCGACACGTTGGAGGCGCTGGCGGCGGCGGGCGACTACGCCCGCGCAGCCGCCCTGATCAATGGAGACTTCCTGGAAGGCTTCAGCGTCCGCGGCGCCTCGGAGTTCGACAATTGGCTGGCTGCGGAACGCCAGCAGTGGTGCCGCCGCTCGGTGGAGGTTTTGGTACACAGGGCGGGCCAGTTGCTCACCGCCGGCAACGTGGCGGCGGCGCACGATATGGTGCAGCACGCCCGAGAGCTCGATTGGCGACCTGAAACTGCGGTCCGGACCGCGCTGCGGACGCTCGCGCTCGCCGGAGACCGGGCCGGGGCCCTCGCGCTGTTCGACCAGTTCGTCGCGCGATTGCAGCGGGAGCTCGGCGCGGAGCCGGACGCGGAGACCAGCGCGCTCGCCCAGCGGGTGCGGCTGGAGCGAACCTGGCGGCTCCCCAAGGCGGTGCGCGAGGCAGCGCGCGCATCAGGGTCGCGTCGCACCCCGCTGGTGGGGCGGGCTCTCGAGCTCGAGCGGTTGACGGACGCGTGGAGCGCCTGCCGGGCCAGGCGGCGGGCCACCGTCGCCGTCATCGAGGGCGACGCCGGAGCGGGGAAGACCCGGCTCGCCGAAGAGCTCGCGGCTCGGGCCCGGCTCGATGGCGCGGTCGTACCCGCCGTGCGCGCGGTCGCGGCCGACCACAACGACGCATGGAGCGGCGTATTCGGGATCGCGCGCGGCGGATTGCTCGAGGCCCCCGGGGTCGCCGGAGCTCCGCCGGACGCGCTCGCGCAGCTGCGTGGCACGGCGCCAACCGCTGCGCCCGGGCGCGCCCTTGCCGAAGTGCTACGGGCAGTGGCGGACGAGCAACCGGTGGTCGTCTTCGTGGATGACGCGCACTGGCTCGACCGGGAGTCGATACTCGCGCTTGGGGCGATCATCCGCGACCTGGAGCACTCGCCCGTCGCGTTCCTCCTCACCGTGGCGCCGCACCCCAGCGATCCGGAGCTGGACGACGTGCGCGCCCGTATCGGCCGCGAGCTCGCCGGCACCGTGGTACGGCTCGGGGAATTCGGGACCGACGAGGCGCGCGCGCTCGGGCGGTGGGCGCTCCCATCGTACGGGGACGAGCAGCTGGATCGCCTCGCGCGCCGCGTCCTGGCGGACTCCGCGGGCATTCCCCTCCTGGTGGTCGCGTTACTGCACGCCGTGGCAGCCGGCTTCGAGCCGCGAGATGCAGGGCAACCGTGGCCCAGGCCGACCGAGACGTTCGAGCAGACGTTACCGGGCGAGCTTCCGGACAACGTGGTAGCCGCGATCCGTGTCAACTTCCGTCGCCTGTCGACGGACGCGCAGCGTGTGCTCGTGGCGACGGCGGTGTTGGGGGGCCGCGGGGGCCGGATCGCCGGCGCGAGGATCGGCCGGGCCGCGGGCGTCGCCGGAGAAGCGCTGGCGCAGGCGCTGGACGAGCTCGAGTGGCAGAGCTGGCTCGCCGCCGAGCCGCGGGGCTACGTGTTCGTCGCGCGAATCGTGCGTGACGTGATCGAACGGGACATGGTGACACCGGGGCAGCGGCAACGGATGGTCGAGGCGGGCGGGTCTTCCACTTGACCGGGTCTTGATCGGGCCCGGTGACTCTATCCCGTCCACTCACGTGAGAGGGTCACATGCGTCGTCGTGCCGCCGTCCTCGTCGCCCTGCTGGTCGCCTGCAGCGACCAACATCCCCTGGGCCCCGCCCCCGCGTCCCTGTCGCGCCGCGCCCCCGAGGCTGGCGCGGCCGCGTCCGAGCCGCTGGGCGTCACCACGCTGACCTGGAACGTCTACGTCGGCGCCGACATTGAGCGCGTCGTCCGGGCGCGGACCGCCGAGGAAGCGATCGCCCTGGCGACCGAGCAGTGGGCGCACGTGCGGGCGACGAACTTCCCCGCGCGCGCGAGCGCGCTGGCGCAGGCGATTGCCGCGCAACGACCGCAGTTGGTCGGTCTCGAGGAGCTGGCCATCTACCGGACGACCGACCGGCCGTTCGAGGAGCTCGCGACGCACGTCGCGTATGATTTCCTGGCACTCCTGCTCGATACGCTGCACGCGCGTGGTCTCGACTATTCGGCCGCGGCCGTGGACCGCACGACGGACATTCAGGTGCCCGTCATCGTCGGGTTCGACGCGGCGGGTCAGCCGATCTTCGGTGGGGTGCGCTTCACCGACGGCGATGCCGTCCTGGTGCACGGTGGGGTGCTCCGCGCGAATCCGCGATCGGGCGTATACGCGGCCTACCTGCCGGTGACGCTGGCCGGCATGACCTCAGGCGTCTATCAGGGATGGAGTTCGGTCGAAGCGACGATCGGCGGGCAGACGTACCGATTCGTCGCGACGCACCTCGCCGGCCAGGAAGTCCAGGTCATCCAGCTCGCCCAGACCCGGGAGCTGCTTGCGCTGCTCGGGAACGACGCGCGGCCGACGATTCTCGTGGGCGACTTCAACTCCGACGCGTTCGGCGCGGACCCGACGCGGGCCACCCCAACCTACGGGCTGCTGCGCGCGGCCGGATTTCGAGACGCCTGGGTCAACCCGGACCGCCGGGCGCCCGGCCTGACGTGCTGCGAGCAGGCCGATCTCCTCAACCCGCGGCCCACCTTCGACCAGCGGATCGACTTCATCTTCGGCCGCAACCTGCCCGCCGGTGCCGTGCCGATTCGTCGGGAGGTGGTCGGCGATCGTCCGGGGGATCGCACCGCGGCAGGGCTTTGGCCGTCGGACCACGCTGGCGTCGTGGTGACGTTCATGGCCCGGCCCGCCGGGCGGGAGACGGTCGCGATCACCAACTGAGTCGGGCGTGGTCAGCGCGATCGAACGACCAGACACAGGCGCTCGATCTCGGGCTGCGCCACCTGGTCCACGTAGCCTATGAGGGTCTCGAAGGACCTGCAGGCGCGCGTGGCGATGGCGCCATCGCGCTGCGCTACCGCCACCCGCACCAGGTCGAGCCGCAGCGGCCAGAGCGACGCGACCAGGTCGAGCGGCACGCTGAGCACGGCGTAGCGCCGCGTCGCGCCATCCCAGAGCCGCAGCGCCCGCGTCGTGTCACGGCGTGCTAGCGCATCACGAGCCTCGAGGTCCGTGGCGAGGCTGGCCGGGAGTGGGCCCCGCCCGTCAGCGAGCCGGGCCAGGGCGGCGGCGTGGCGGGAGCGCTCGACGCCCAGACGCGCGAGCAGCCAGTGGGCGACTGCATCGCTGTCCGGAGCCGCGCGGAGCCGCCCGCTTGCGTGCTCCGCCGAGCTCTGCCAGTCGCCCAACGCCGCTAGCCCGGTCGCGCGTGCGAGCAGGACCCACAGGTCCCGTTCCCGTGCCGCCGAGCCGCCCCTTGCCCGCGCGAGTCGCAAGCGGGCGCTGTCCGCCCATCCCGCCGCGAGATCGGCGGCGACGCCCATGCGAAGAATCCGGGCCCGCTCCGCGTCCGTGGCCGCGCGCTGCTCGAGGCAGCGCAGCACGACACGCGCCGGTCCCGTCCGCTGCACCGGCGTTCCGAATTCGGCCGCCTGGAAGGCGAGGTACTGCAGCGCCAGGAAGCTGTGTCGGCACACGTTGCGGAGCAGGGCGAGCTGGGCCGGGGCCGAGCCGAGGATGAGCGTATCGGCGATCCCGACGGCCTCCGCGACGACCGAGGTCGAGTCGATGCGCAGGTAGCGGTGAATCAGGTCCGCGGTCTCCCGACGATCGCCCGCTTGGTGTGCCAGCGAGATCAGATGTCCGATGGCCGGTGAGAACCGCGGATCGAGATCGAGAACCCGGTTGAACGCGACACCCGCCTCGCCGACCGTTTCGTCGAACAGGCCGGCGAAGTGATAGTAGAACTCACCGAGCACGTACCACGCCTGGGGGTAGCTCGGTGCCTGCTCGGTGGCGCGCTTGAATCGATCGAGCGCCGCCAGCCCGTCGCCTTCGGCGAGTAGCCGGGTGAATCCGTCGAGCAGCAGGCTGTCGGCCGGAGAGAGTCCTGCCTGGTGCACCAGCGCCCCGCGCAGCGCGGCACCGAATCCCTGCTCCGTCGGGTCCACCTGTGCGGCGACCAGCGCGAGCCGCAGGCGCCCGATGGCGAACGCGGTGTCCGCCCGGATGACCCGGGTATATTCGTCGCGAGCGGTGCGGTAGTCGCCGCGACGGAACGCGGCTTCGGCATTCAGGTACGCAGCCAGCGCCTCCGGGCCGCCGTTCGGCAGCGTGGCGTCGGCGCCGGGCGTGAACTCCGGGTACAACCCGGCCCACACGCGGTCCATCACCTCCGTCTCCTCGGCACCGACTCGTCCCTCCGCCTTCGCGCTGCGTCGCGCCCTGCCGCCCTCGTACAGGGTCGCCTGGAGGGTCAGCGCGCCCCCCACGTAGGCGACGCTCCCCTGGACGAAGAACTTCGCGCCGAGGCGGCAGGCGAGCTCCTGGGCCTCTTCGTTCGAGGGGTGCTCGGTCGCGATCTGCGCGGCCACACGACCGAAGGAGACAACCTCGCTGAGGCGCTCCACCGGTCGGAAGCGGGAGATGAAATACTCCGGGAGCTGGGACGCCGGATAGGGTGGCGTGCCCAGGACGGCGAACGGCATCACGGCGAGGCGTGCCGGTGCGTCGTGCGGCAACCGGCAGGCCCCGTGCGAGCCGAGCAGGAGACGCAGGGCGCCGGCGCCCACCACCGCGATGATTCCCGCCGCCGCCCACGGGCGCCAGGGCCGGACCTCGGCGCGGCCGAGCGCGGCGAGCCATGCGGCGGCCGTGGCCGGTCGATCCTCCGGCCGCTCGGCGAGCGGGGCGACGAGCGCGGTGGCAACGCGAGCCGACAAGGCCGGCCGCGCGGTGCGCAACGCGCGCACCAGTCCGGCGCGATCCGCTTTGAAGGCCGGCGGCCCACCGCCCAGCGCCTCGAACGCGACCACGGCGAGACTGTGGAGATCGGCGCGCCCGTCCACGCGCCCGCTCGCCGCCTGCTCGGGCGCCATGTAGCCGGGTGTCCCGATCGCGGCGCCGGGCTGCGTGAGCGGGGACTCCGCCGCGCCTTCCACTTGGGCGATTCCGAAATCGGCGAGCAGGGCTCGGCCGCTGTCCTCGTCGAGCAGGATGTTCGACGGCTTCACGTCACGGTGTACGATGCCGCGCCGGTGGGCGTACCCGAGCGCGTCGGCGATCTCGCGCACCATGCGGAGGATCTGGTCCGTCGGGACGCGGGGCTCGGTGCGGAGGCGCTCCTCGAAGGTGTCGCCCCGCACGAACGTCATGATGAGAAAGCTGATCTCTTCCCGCGTATCGAAGTCGTAGACCCGCACGATGTGGGGGTGGTCGAGCGACGCGCCGAGGGTCGCCTCGCGGCGGAAGCGCTCGTGGCGCATCGCGCTCGCCGCCACGTCGGGCGGCAGCACCTTTACGGCGACGATGTGACCGAGCGTGCGGTGGCGGGCGCGGAACACCGCGCCCATACCGCCGACGCCGGCGAGGCTCAGCACCTCGTACCGATCGCCGACGGCGCGCTGCACCGCGTCGAGGTCGGGCGTCTGCATGGGGGCAGGGGAATGTACCTGCGCTTGCCTGTGGCCGCAGCGTGCCCGATACTCGGAGCGCCATGGCTCCCGTCCTCTGTCGCGTGCTCGGTCCCGTGCGGGTCAGCATCGCCGGCGCCGACGCGCCCCCAGAGCTACTCTGGCGCAAGCACGTCGCGCTGCTGGTGTACCTGGCCCGGAGTCCCCGGCGGAGCCGCACCCGCGAGCACTTGACCGGCCTGCTGTGGAACGACCGCGACGAGCGCCAGGCCCGTCACTCGTTGAGCGAGGCGCTCCGCGTCCTGCGGCGCGCCCTCGGGGACGAAGGGGTGGTGGCCGACGTGGACCAGGTTCGGCTGGCGCCGGACGCCGTGACGCTCGACTGCGACCGCTTCGCCGAGCTGTGCGAGCGACGCGACTGGACCACCGCCGCGGCGCTGGTCGATGGTGAGTTCCTCGAGGGTCTGGCGATCCCCGAGGCGAGCGATTTCGAGAACTGGCTCGCCGCCGAGCGAGCGCTGTGGCGGGCGCAGGTGCTCGAGGCCCTGGTGCAGGGAATTGCCGCGGACCTCGCACGAGGCGACCCGGCAGCGGCGGCTCGCGTCGGACTCCGCGCGGTCGCGCTCGACCGCACATCGGAGGCGGCGGCTCGCGCCGCGATGCGCGCGCTGACGCTGGCGGGCGATCGCGCCGCCGCCCTGCGCGTCGCCGACGATCTGGCGCACGCCCTGCACGAGACGCTGGGCGCGGCGGTGAGCGACGAGACCGCGCGACTGGTCGCGCGGGTCCGCGATGCGCGGGTCGGACGCCGCGTGGTCGCCGCTCCGCCCGCCGCCCGCCCACGACCGCCGCTGGTGAGCCGTGGCGCGGAGTTGGCGACGCTCATGGCGGCGTGGCAGCGGGCGCGCGGCGGGCTGGGGCAGGTGGTGATCGTCGAAGGCGAGCCCGGGGAGGGGAAGACCCGGCTCATCGAGGAGCTGGTGGCGCACGCGCGGCTCGATGACGCCACCGTCGCCACGGCCCGCAGTGTGCCCGCCGATCAGCAGACCGATTGGAGCACTGTCTCGGGGCTGCTCGCGGGAGGGCTGGGGGATGCGCCTGGGCTTGCGGGAGCACCACCGGAGGCGCTTGCCGGGCTCGCGGCGCTCGATGCCGACTTGCGAACCAGATTCGGCGCCGCGGCGCTCGCCAGCCCGGCCGGCAAAGCGCTCGGGGCTGCGGTGAGCGCCGTCGCGGCGGAGCGGCCACTCCTCATCGCGCTCGACGACGTGCAGTGGTCCGACCCGGCCACGCTGGCGGCGCTCCCCGCCCTGGCTCGCGATACGGCGGCGCGACCCGTGCTCCTCCTGCTCGGCGTTTCCCGCGGCTCACCCGAGAGCGAGCGGCTGGATGAGCTGCGCGCGCGACTGAGCCGCGATCTCGCAGGCGCCGTCGTCCGTCTGGGGCGGTTCGACGCGGCGGCGCTCGAGGAGCTCGTGCGCTGGGCGCTTCCCCGCTACGAAGCCGCCGAGGCGGACCGGCTGACCCGGCGGCTCGAGCGCGACACGGGTGGACTACCCCTCCTGGCGGTCGGGATGCTCGAGGCCGTGGCCGCGGGCTTCGTGCCCGCGCCCGATGCGCCCGCCTGGCCATCGCCGAACCGCACACTCGTCGACTCCCTCCCCGGCAATCTGCCCCCCACCATCATCGGCGTCGTGTGCCGGCGGTACCGCGTGCTCTCCGAGGCCGCGCAGCAAGTGCTCGGGGCGGCGGCAGCGCTCGCGGAGCGTGTGGACGCGGACCGTTTGCTCCGTGCCACCGGGCTTGAGCCTGCGGCTCTGGAGACGGCGCTCGATGCGCTCGAGTGGGAGCGTTGGCTGGTGGCGGACGCGCGCGGATACGTCTTCACCGCGCCGATCGAGCGGGCCGTCCTGTTGCAGGAGATGATCACCCCCGGCCAGGTGCGGCGTTACCGCACGAACGCGCGCGCTTGAGATCGGCTTGACGCCATCGCCCGAACGTGTCCCCGGACCTTCGATCGGGAGACACCATGCAGTTCGGGCACCTCGGTATCGCACTCGCGCTTGCGTCGCTCGACCCGCGGCCGGAGACGTTCCTCGTCGTCGGGGCGGCGCAATTCCTACCCAACGCCGATTCACTGATCATCCGAGCCGGTTGGGCGAAGCCCGATTTCCACGGCACGTGGAGTCACAGTCTCGCGTTCTGCGGCGTCGTGGGGGCGCTCGCGGTCGCGCAGTTCGGCCCCTGGCTCGGGGGGCTCGCGCTCGCGAGCATCGTGGCCCACGTGCTCGCCGACCTGCCGACCGACACCGGCCTCCCCCTGTTACTGCCGCTCAGCCGGCGGCGCTTTTCGCTCAACCTCTGGAAAAACACGGGATACTGGGGCCGCGCGATGTACGTCGGCTACTACCGGCAACCGTGGGCGTGGATCCTCGAGAGTGCGGTGTTCGCCGTGGTGGCGTGGCGCTATACGGGGCTCCTGGCATGAAGCTCGTCACGTTCTTCGCGCTCGCGGTCCTGGTGCACGGGCCCTTGTCGCCGTTCCTGCCGACGGCGTTCGAGGCGACGCTGCTGTATTACGCGCGGCTGTACCCGGCGTGGCTGCTCGCGCTGGTCGGCACGCTCGGCGCGTCGGTCGCGGAAGGCGTCAATTACCGGCTGGTGGACTGGGCCACGGAGCTCCCGAAGCTGGCGCGACTGGCGGAGCGACCCGCGGTACGCTGGAGCGTCGCGGCATTCCGCCGCGCCCCCTTTTGGACGACCGTGATCGTGATTTTTTCGCCCATCCCCGACTCGGCCGTACGCCTGCTGGCGCCACTGGCGCGATATCCACTGCCCAAGTTCCTCGGCGCGGTCGCGCTGGGACGCTTCCCGCGCCTGCTCCTGATCGCCGGCGTGGGCGGCCTCGTTCTCGTACCCACAGCGGCGTTGTTGGGCGGGGGGGTCGCCCTCCTGGCACTCGCCTTGGGGCGACGGCACGTGGCGTCCGCGTTCCAGTGGTTGCGGCTGCGGTACCGCGATCTCTACGCCGTGTCTGTCGCGGCATTCCGTCTCTGAATTGGAGTAGACCATGTGGCTGCTCGTCCTGGCTTTGGTCTCCGATACCGCTCATACCTCCTCCCTGGTGCTGTCACCTGCCGAGTCGCTCGAAGTCACCGTGACGGGAACGGGAGACCCGGTGGTCCTGGTGCCGGGCTTGTTGGGCTCGGCGTTCGGATACCGCGCGGTGATCCCGCTCCTCACCGCCGCGGGTTACCGGGCCATCGTCGTGGAGCCCCTCGGAATCGGCGGCTCGGCGCGCCCGGAGCATGCCGATTACTCCCTCACCGCCCAGGCCGACCGGATCGCGGCTGTCCTCGATCGACTGGGTGTGCGGCACGCCGTCGTCGTTGCGCACTCGCTGGGGGCGTCGATGGCGTTTCGCCTCGCCTACCGGCGACCCGACCTCGTCGCCGGTATCGTCTCACTGGACGGTGGGCCGGCCGAGGCTGCCGCCACGCGAGCGTTTCGGCGTGCCATGAAGCTCGCGCCCTGGATCAGGGTGTTCGGCGGAGTGAAGCTGATACGCAAAAAGATCCGCGGTCAGCTGATCAAAGCGTCGGGAGACTCGTCGTGGGTGAGCGAGCAGGTGGTCGACGGTTACACGGCAGCCGCCGCGCATGATCTGGACGGCACGCTCAAGGCGTTTCTTGCCATGGCCGCGCGGCGCGAGCCGGAGCGATTGCGGCCGCACCTCGCCGAGGTGCGGTGCCCGGTCCGTCTGCTCCTCGGGACGGCGACACACGAGGGCGGGGTCAGCGCAGAGGAAGTCGCGGTCCTGGCCGCTGCGCTCCCACTGTTCGTCGTGGACAGCGTGCCCGGGGCTGGGCACTTCATCTACGAGGAGCAGCCTGCCGTGGTGCTCACGGCCGTGCGACGGTTGCGAGGGCCGTAGGGTCCGTTGCCCCGACCCTCGCGGCGTGGTTACAATTCCCCGCGCCATGAGCCATCGCGTGCTGTTGACCCTGATCCTCGCTGTCGCGACGGGCGACCTGCCCGGGACCAAATCCGCGGGGGACGCGAACGGTGCCCGTATCTTCCTGGACGACCGAGCCGGCGCGCTCGTCCTCGACCTGGCGCCGATCGATATGCCCGCCAACACGCCCCACCATGCGCTCGCGCAGCCGCCGGTCGCCGCGCTCCAGATCCCGGAGACCGGATTCATCTACGGCTTCCGCGTGCAGGTGGTGGACAGCGCCGGGCACGCCCTCCCCGACGAGTTGATCCACCACTTCAATCTCATCGACCCGGATCATCGCGAGCTGTTTCTACCGATCTCGCGCCGCCTCCTCGCGGCGGGTCACGAGACCGGTACGATCCGCCTGCCGCGTCTCCTCTTCGGCCTGCCGCTGAAGCGCGGGGACCACGTTGTCGCCAGCGCCATGGTCGAGAACCTCACGCCGGCCGAGTACCGCGGGGCCCGGGTTCGTCTGGTGATGAGCTTCACGCCGGCGCGGCGGCCGTGGCCGTTGTTCACCGCCTCGCCGTGGCAGATGGACGTAGCCTTTCCGGTCGGAGACAAGTCGTTCACGCTTCCCCCGGGGCGCTCATCGCGCTCCTACGAGGGCAGCCCCGCCGTGCCCGGTAAGATCGTGGGGCTCGGGGGGCACATGCATGACTACGGGCGGGTGATCGAGTTCGCCGACGTGACGACTGGCGACGTGATCTACCGCGCCGCGCCCGTCGCCGACTCGGTCGGGCACATCGCGTCGATCCCGATCGCGATGCTCTACGGCTGGACGCGGCTGGGGGTGCACATCGTCCCGGAGCACCGCTACCGCATCGCCGTCTCCTACGACAACCCCACAGGCGCGCCGATCCCGGATGGCGGCATGGGCGTGGTCGGAGGGTTGTTCGTGCCCGATCGCGGCGTGACGTGGCCTGCCGCAGAGCCGGGTGACTCGCTCTATCAGGAAGATTACCGGCACTACATGCGGCTCGAGGGCGGGGGCGGCCACCACATGATGGAGATGGGGGGGAAGCCCATGTCCATGCCCATGAAGATGGGCGCGCACGAGCACCCCTCGCACGCCCGCCACTAGGTCGCTGGCCGACGTCGTCCTCTTCGACTTCGGCGGCACGCTTGACGCCGACGGTGTGCACTGGGGTCCGCGCTTCCACGCCGCCTATCGCGCGGTCGGCGGTGGGCTCGAGTTCGCCGCCTTCGATCCCTTCTTCAAGGCCTCCGACGAAGCGCTGGCGCGCCTGCCCGGCATTCGCACGCTGGGGTTCCGCGCCGCGATCGAAGCGCAGGCTCGCCTGGTCGTCGGGGTCCTGCCCGACCACGTGGACGCAGGCGCCATCGCGCGCCAGCTGCACGCCGAGGCGCTGGAGGTCGTGGCACGTAACCTTCCGGTCCTGGAGCGGCTCAGCCGGCGCTATCGCCTCGGGGTCGTGTCCAACTTCACCGGCAACCTGCGGCCTTGTTTGGAGGAGCTCGGCTTGGCGAGATTGTTCGCCGTGGTCACCGACTCCGCGATCGTCGGGTGGAGCAAGCCCGACCCCCGCATCTTCGCGCACACGTTGGCCGCGCTGCAAGTGTCACCGCAGCGTGCGTGGATGGTGGGGGACAACTTCGACGCGGACATCCGCGGCGCCGCCGGGTTGGGTATGCGCACGTGTTGGCTCGCCCCGTCCGACCGTGCGATGCCCCCGGGGGGCGAGTTCGTTGCCACGGCGCGGATCGGTTGCCTTCCCGATGTCGAAAGGGTGCTCGAGTAGCGTGCACGGGTTGATCCTGGCCGGCGGAGAAGGGTCGCGGCTCGCCGCGGGCGGAATCCGGGTGCCCAAGCCTCTGGTGGAAGTGGCCGGGCGGCCGCAGATCGTCGGGTTGCTCGAGACGTTCGCCGCATTGGGGTGCGCGAGCCTCACGTGTGCAGTTCGTGCGGATTTCCCCGCGGTCACACGCTTGCTTGACGGGAAGCGGTTCGGGCCCCCCCTTTCGGTAGTGGAGTGCCGCACGCCATCTTCGCTGCACACCCTGGTCGAGGGGCTGCGGGCGGTGCCGGCGGGCACGGTATTCTGCAGTATGGTGGATACGGTGATGCGACCGGCGGACTGGCGGGCGGTCTACCGGGCGACCGAGCGACACCTCGAAGGGGGCGCGGAGATGGTGCTCGCTGTGACGCCGTACGTGGACGACGAGTCTCCTGTGTACGTGATCCGGGGTGAGGGTGACGACGTCCGGGCCGTGAGCGATGAGCCGGTCCAACCCCCGTGCGTCACGGGAGGGGTCTACGGCTTGAGCGCCGGGATCCGACGCGCCGCGGCCGACGCTGTTTCCGGCGGCGGGCACAAGATGCGTGGCTTCCTGAAAGCGGTTGTCGCGGACGGGCGGCGAGTGGCGGCGGTGGAAGTGCCGCGCATCATCGACATCGATCGGCCATCAGATCTCCAGCACGCCAACGCGTGGCTCGCCGCGCGCGAAACCTAGACTCCGACTCGAGGAGCGACATCGTCTTGGGCCCACTGGTCGCGATTTACCGCAGCCCTTCGTACTCACCGCTCCAACATCGCGTGAACGATACGGCGATCATGGATGCGACGGTCGCGCGGCTCGAGGCCCAGGGCTGGCAGGCCATCAAGACCACGGAACTGGAGGTCGAGCAGGGCCGCCTTCCGGCTGCGCCGCTGTACCTCAACATGTGCCAGGGCTCCCTCGCGGCCGAGCAGCTCATGCCGCTCGAGTCCGACGGCGCGGTCGTGGTGAACCGTCCCTCGAGCGCGCTGAACTGCCACCGCTACCGGCTGGTCAAGCGTCTGGGGGACAGTACCGTGCCGTTCCCCCGGACGCTGATTCACGCGAGCTCCGCACCGCTGCCACCCGCCGCCCAGCTCAAGGCGTTGAGCCCCGATCATCAGAAGGTCTGGATCAAGCGGGGTGACGTGCACGCCGAGCGGCCCGAGGACGTGGTCGCGACCTCGCTCGCCCAGGTCGCGGATGCGCTGCGGGCCTTCACGGGGCGCGGCATCCCCTGGGTGGCGCTGCAGGAGCACGTTCCCGGTCCGGTCGTGAAGTTCTACGGCGTCACCGACGGTCGCTTTTTCAATTGGTACGGCTCGGAAGCGGGATTCGCCGGCGAGCGGCCCGCGGTGGACGAGAACCGGCTCAGGGCGCTCGCGTTCGAGACGGCGGCGATCCTCGGGCTCGAGGTGTTCGGGGGCGATGTCGCCTTTCCGGAGCCCGACCGCCCGGTGCTGATCGACATCAACGACTGGCCCAGCTTCGCGCCGTTTCGGGAGGAAGCGGCACAGGCCATTGCGGCCTACATCACCCATCGCGTCGCACATCGGAAACACACGTGACGGATACGCTGCGCCGCACCCAGATCTCCCTCCCCGGTCCCCGGTCCAAGGCGCTGTTCGACGCGGAGGCCATGTACCTGGCCCCCGGCACGCAAAGCGTGGCGCTGTTCAGCCAGCTTGCCATCGACCGGGGCGAGGGCGCCATCCTCTACGACGTGGACGGCAACCGCTACGTGGACCTCCTGGCGGGCGTGGGCGTGGCGAGCCTCGGGTACGCCCATCCCAAATACGTCGCGGCGATGCAGCGGCAGGTCGCGCGCGTGCACGTGGGGAGCTTCACGACGGAGCATCGCGCGGCGCTCGTGAAGCTGCTCGCCGAGCTCACCCCCGGCGACCTGAATCGCTCCCAGTTCTATTCGAGCGGAGCGGAAGCGATCGAGGCGGCGCTCCGGCTCGCCAAGGCCCGCACGGGCCATACGGAAGTGATCGGCTTCTGGGGCGGGTTCCACGGCAAGACCGGTGGCGTGCTGCCGCTGCTCGGCTCGAGCTTCAAACACGCACTCGGCCCCTTGATGCCCGGCGCGTACCTCTCACCCTATGCGTCGTGCGCGCGCTGCGCTTTCGACAAGACGTTCCCGTCGTGCGAGTGGCATTGCGTGGACTTCCTGCGGAACAAGATCCAGCTCGAGACGACGCGGGACGTGGCGGCGATCATCGTCGAGCCGATCCAGGGCACGGCGGGGAACGTGGTTCCGCCGCCGGGCTACCTGAAGCTGCTGCGCGAGCTTGCGGACGAGTTGGGCGCGCTGCTGATCTGTGACGAGATGATCACCGGGTTCGGGCGCACGGGGAAGATGTTCGCGATCGAGCATGAGGGCGTGCTCCCCGACGTGCTCACGGTCGGGAAGGGGTTCGGCGGCGGCTTCCCCATGAGCGGCGTGATCGCCCGCGAGGAGATCGCGTTCTCGAAGCCGTGGGCCAACCCCAGCGGGAGCTCGTCGTCGTACGGCGGTAATCCACTGGCGGCGGCGGCGGCGCGCGTCACGATCGAGACGATCGTCGAGGACCGGCTGGTGGAGCATGCCCGCCGGCTCGGTGACAAAATGCTGGCGGAGATGAAGCGCTGGGAGTCGGAGCTCCCGATCGTGTCGGACGTGCGGGGGCGCGGCCTGATGATCGGGATGGATCTCGTCGTCCCCGGGACCCGCCGGCTGCTCGACAAGAAGGTCGCACGCTGGATCTTCGACACGCTGCTCTCTCGCGGCGTGCTCGCGATGGTCTATAACCCGGAAGTGCGCATCAATCCTCCCCTGGTGATCGACGAGGACCAGGCCATGGGCGCCATCGCCACTATGAAGGAAGTGCTCGGTGAAGCCGCAGAACGACTTGTCGCATAAGGGGCACGCGGTGGAGGAGTGGACGGACCTCCACTTCTTCCGCCCCATCGGCATCCGGATCGCGCGCGCGCTGCAGCCGACGGGGATTTCGGCGGACCAGGTCACGCTGTGGTCGCTCGTGATCGGGCTCGTCGCCGGCCACCTGTTCGCGTACCAGGACCGCTGGACGAACGTGATCGGGTTCGTGCTCTTCATCGTCTCGGACATCTTCGACTCGGCGGATGGGCAGCTTGCGCGGCTGCGCGGCAGCTCCACGCGGTTCGGCCGCGCGCTCGACGGCATCAGCGACAACCTTCGGTTCGTCAATCTGTACTTCCACCTCATCTACCGGCTCATTCACGCGGGGTTCTGGGGGCCGGGCGCGTTTCTGCTGGTCGCCGCCGCGGGCCTCGCCCACACCTTCCAGAGCGCCGCCGTCGACTTCGTGCGCAATGCCTTCCTGTACATCGGCGTCGGCAACGGGAGCGAGCTGGATCTGCCGGAGGACCTCGATGGCGGGCGGCGGACGACCGTGCTGCAGCGGTTCGGCGCGCGGGTGTACCGCGACTACGTGCAGCGACAGGCCCACCTGTTCCCGCGATCGGTGAAGCTCATCCGCCTGCTGCGGCGCCGCGGCGTCACCGACGCGTTCCGCGCCGAGTACCGCGCCCGCCAGGAGGTCGTGCTGCCGATCTGCGCCTGGCTCGGGCAGAACATCCGCTTCGTGTTGTTGGGCGTGGCGGCGGTCGCCGCGCACGTGTCCGCGTTCCTCTGGGCCGAGGCGGTGTGGATGAGCCTGCTGCTGGTGGCGCTCCTCTGGATCCACGAGTGGAACGCCACCGCGCTCGGCGACCTGCTCGACGGCGAGCGCGATGCGTACGCCCGCATCACCTGAGCGGAAGCGGTACCGGGGGGCCGTCATCGGGGCGGGCGGCATCGCGCGACAGTCGCACCTGCCCGCGCTCCGCGACTCGGCCGCCTTGCGGCGCCGCGTCGAGGTCGTCGCGCTGGTGGACAATGCCGCCGACGTGCCGCCCGTGGACTCGATCCCGCTGCTCGAGCGCCGCGAACAGCTCCGCGACCTGGCCCCGCTCGATTTCATCGACATCTGTACGCCGACCGCCTCCCACCTCGAGCTCACCCTGTGGGGGCTCGGGCAGGGCTACCACGTGGTGTGTGAGAAGCCGGTGGCGCTGACGCGCGGCGAGGCGGACCGGATCGCCGCCGCCGCCCGGACGAGCGGTCGCATCGTGATGCCGTGCCATCAATACCGCCACAACCCGGTATGGATGCAGGTCAAGCAATGGCTGGCGAGCGGCGCCATCGGCCGCTGGCACTTGGCCGAGTTCTCGGTCCATCGCACCACGGCCGACCCCGGCCGGGTGGCGCTGGGGACGCCGTGGCGCGGCACGAGCGCGGCCGGACGGGGCGGCGTCTTGATCGACCACGGCACCCACCTGGTGTATCAGCTGCTCGACATCGCCGGCATGCCGACGAGTGTGAGCGCGTGGACCGGGCGCCTGCGGCACGCCGCCTACGAGGTGGAGGACACGGCGTCGTTGCGGTTCGAGTATCCCGGCCGGCTGGTCACCATGTTTTTCACGTGGGCCGCGCGCGCGCGCGAGAACCGCATCCGCTTCGTGGGGGACACCGGCGCGATCGAGTGGACCGGCGGCGAGCTGCGTCTCGAGCGAGCGGGCGCGGTCGAACGGCTCGACTACTCCGCGGAGCTCGAGAAGACGGCGTATCACCGCTGGTTCACGGGTTTGTTCGAGGGGTTCGTGGCGGCGCTCGACCGCGACGATCCCGGCGCGGCGGCGGGACCCTTCCTGGAGGACATCCGGCGGGTGGCGAGCGTCGTGGAGCACGCGTACGTCGCCGCCCGGAACGGCACCACGGTCGCGATCCCGGACGGCGCGTGAGCCGCAAGCTGCAGCTGCTGCTGTTCGTCTGCGGCTCCGCGGTCTTCGCCTACCTGGTGGCACGCATCGGGGTGGCGCAGCTCCTCGCCGACGCCGTGCGGACCGGGTCGCTGTTCGTGCCGATCGTCCTGCTGTATGGCGTGGTGTGTGCCTGCAACGCGGGCGCGTGGTGGCTCAGCATGGCGGACGAACCGAGCCACCCGCCGTTCTGGCGGACCTACGCGATCACCGTTGCGGGCTTCTCGCTCAACTTCATGACGCCGATGGTCAACGTAGGCGGCGAGCCGTTCAAGATCGCCGCGGTCGCGCCGTGGCTGGGTCTGCGCCGGGCGGCGGGCTCCGTCGTGATCTACCAGATGCTCCACACGCTGGGTATGCTGCTCAGCTTCCTCACGGCGGTGATGCTCGGGGCCCTGCTGCTCCCGCCGCATCCGGCGATCCTCGCGAGCCTGGTGCTCGCCTTCGTCGTGCTGGCGGCGCTCGTGCTGCTGCTCCTGACCGGACACCGGTACGGCGGGCTCGAGCGACTGCTGGACCTGCTGCACCGAATCCCGCTGCTCGACCGCCTGGCGCGTCGCCTCGAGCCGAAGCGGGCCACCCTGGCTCAAATGGACGAACAGATCACCGAGTTCTATCACCGCCGCCCCCGACGGTTCGTCCAGGCGCTGGCGCTCGAATACCTCAGCCGCTCCATCTTCATGTTCGAGTACGTGCTCATCGCGCTGGGCGTGGGCGTGACCATCACGTTCGCGCAGGCGTACGTGATCGGTGGGCTCACGTCCCTCGTGCAAAACGTCATCTTCGTCGTGCCGTTCGAGGTGGGCACCAAGGAAGGCTCGCTCTACCTCGTGTTCCAGCTGCTGGGGCTCGACCCCGCCCTCGGCGTGTACACCGCCATCGTGAGCCGGCTGCGGGATCTCGTCTGGATCGGAGGCGGACTCGCCCTCGTGTGGTTCTCGGGACGGCGGGCGCAAGAGCGCACGGCGGCGCCGTGACGATCGTCACGCACTTCCTCGCCACCACGCTCGGCGTCCAGGCCATGGGCCTCGAGGGGCGGGAAAAAGTGCTTGCGTACGCGTTCGGCATGGGCGTCGACATCGACCACGCGGTCAAAGCACCGCTCTATCTGCGGGCGATCGGTCTCCGGGACAAGCGTGGCTACTACTGGCGATCCTCACTGCAGGAGCCGGTGGCGTTGCTCTGGATCACGCCGCTGTGCGTGTTTCTCGGAACGCCGCTCCCGATCCTGTTCTTCGCGATTCACGTAGCCATGGATTACAGTGTCCGCTTCGAGAAGATGCCGTTCTACCCGTACGCTCCGTGGGTCACGCGCGGCTGGCTGACGGGCATTCCAGACAAGGTGAAAGAGGGGATCGTGTTCGTCGTGTTGCTCGCAGCCAACGTCGCCGTCTACTGGTTCCAGCATCGTGTTTGACTTCGCCCCCGCGGTCGGGCGCACCCTCGACCGCGCGATCCGCCCGCTGCTGCGGCTTTGCCACGAGACGCTTGGACTGTCGCCGGCGCAGGTGACATGGGCGGCGTTCGGGGCGAGCGTGGCGGCCGGCGTCGCCGTCGCGACCGGCCGGCCGGGGTGGGCCGGGGGGCTCGGCCTGATGGCCCTCGGCCAGGTGCTGGACGGGATCGACGGGGGCATCGCGCGCCAGTACGGTCTGGCCTCCGAAGCCGGGCGGCGGCTCGATACGCTGGTCGACCGGTTGTCCGAAGCGGCGATCTTCGGGGGGTTCGCCTGGGCGGGCCTCGTGTCGTGGAAGCTCGTGCTGGTCGCGCTCGCGGCGATCCTGCTGATGACGAGCATCGCCGACCGCTCGAAACTCGATCCCGGGGTCAAGCGCTTCGCCCTCTATTTCGGGATGTGGCTGCCGTATCCGCTGATCTTCAGCGTGATCTTCTTCGTGAATCTGGCAGCGTACGTGATCGGCCTGCTGGTCATCGACTGGCGCTTCCAGCTCGAGATGGACGCGCTCGGGGGAGACCTGGATACGGTCGCGTCGCGCGCGGCCCGTCGCGTGACCCCCTAGGCGCGGCCGGTCTCGAGCTCTCGTCCGGGCATCGTGGCCGGGACCGTGGCGGGCTGCGACGCGTAGATGTACTGCGAAGCGAGCACCGCGCACGCCACGATCAGTCCAGCCACGGCGTCCACGGCATAGTGGAATTGGCCGTACACCACCGACAGCACCAGTCCGACCGTCAGCGGCATGAGCAACAGGCCGAGAGGCCGCCAGTAGCGCAGGGCGCACAGCGCGGCGACCACCGCAGCTGCGACGTGCGACGACGGGAAGGCGGCGCCCCACGAGTCACCGAGGTCGAGCAGCCACTGCGTGGCGCGCGCCGGCCAGACGGACGTCGCCGCGTTGTGCGCGAGCTCGAAGGTGTAGCGCGGCCCCGCCACCGGGAAGAAAAGGAACACCACGTAGCAGAGGTAGAAGGTCACCATCACCGCGAAGATCGTGCGTCGCGCCGCGTCCCGCCGCCCGCTGAACCATAAGCCGAGTGGCGAGGTGTACAGGATGGCGTAGTACGCGAGGTAGCAGCCGTGCAGCACCCAGGAGAGCAGGGGATTCGGCATCTCGCGGATCCAGCGGTAGGACAGCTGGGAGCCGAACACCCACAGCTCGAGCCGTTGGATCACCTGATCGTGCTGGTATCCCAGATCGACGTTGAGCACGCCGACCTCCGCGTACAGCGCGCCCAGCAGCAGCATCGGGTACCAGTCGCCCAGGAACCGACCCAGGGGACCGGCCTGGCGTGCGAGCGGCGCAACGAGCACGAGCGTGACGAGCAGCGCATGCGCCGTGAGCAGCAGGTCCCAGCTGGCGTGGTCTTGGCCCGAGAAGGCCAGGACGGCGGCAGTCGCGACGGCGACGTAGAGCAGCGTGACGACATCCACCGCGGTGAGGCGTTCCAGGACGCCACGACGCAACGTTGTAATCAGGGTCGTGAAACGTGGCGTCATGGCGTCGTGTGACGTGCTCACAGCCACCTCTCCCTCCGATACCAGGCTGTCGTTCGTCGCAATCCCGTTTCCAGGTCGGTCTCGGCCCGCCACGCTGCGTCGCGGGCCAACGCGTCGGGGCGGCACGTCCAGGCCGGAGCCAGGAATTCGGCCGCCTTGTCGCCCGACAAGAGTGTCGCCCGGCCCGCGAGGTGCGCAATCGACCCGATCGTCCAGAGGAGACCTCGCGCAAGGGATCGCGGCAACGGTACGATGAGAGGCTCCCGTCCCACCGCCCGCCCGATGGCGCGGACCAGCTCGCGGCTGGTGATCACGGCGGGATGTGCGGCATAGTACACGCGGTTGCTCGCGGCGGGCGCCGTGGCCGCTGCCACCAGCGCGGCGGCGAGATCGCCCGCGTAGATGACCGACAGTTCCTGCGATCCGTCACCGAACACCGGCGCCAGCCCGGTTCGAGCGAACTTGAAGACCTTGAGGAGCTCGCGGTCCCACTCGCCGTACACGGTGGGGGGCCGCACGATGGTCCACGAGCCAGCCATCGTCCGCACGAGCTGTTCGGCCGCGAGCTTACTCCGGCCGTACGGAGTGACGGGGGATGGGGGGCGGGTCTCATCGATCGGCTTCCCCGGCACCGTCGGCCCCGCGGCGGCGAGCGAGGAGACGAGCACGAAGCGCTCCGGCGGTCGCTGCGCCGCGGCCTCGAGCACGTTGGCCGTCCCATCGCGGTTGGCGCGCATGAACTCGCGCCGGTCGCGGGCGCTGATGCGCCCCGCTACGTGGTAGATCACTTCGGCGCCCGCGCATCCTTCACGCAGCGCGGCGGCATCGTCCAGGTCGCCCCGGATCAGCTGCACGTCGTTCCAGCCAAGGGCCTGGGCCTTCGCGGGGTTCCGCACCAGGCAGGTCACCGTGTCGCCCCGGGCGCGTAACGCCCTCACCAAATGCGCACCGACGAAGCCCGTGCCGCCGGTGACGAACGCCTTCACAGGGGTTTGTCGTAAACCCGGTACGTCTTGTAAGGGCTGAAGCCGAGCTGCAGAGCGGCGTTGACCATCGGGGCGTTGTCTTCGAGGATCCACCCGCCCTCGCCCCAGTAGTAGCCGTGGATGGCGCCCTTGGTCCAGATCCAGTGGTACATCATCGCATCCACGCCGGCCCCCCGGTACTCCTTCAGCGTGCCCAACAACGGTATGCGGCAACGATGAATGCGCCGGGCGTACCACAGAATCTTGGGGATGCCCCAGATCCGGCCCGAGGGATTGTGCTTCAGGGCAACGTTGAAGTCCGGCAGGGCGACCGCGAATCCGATCACCTGGCCTTTCCGCTCGGCGAAGCAGACCAGGTCGGGGACCACGATCGGCTTGAGCTGCTTCGCCAGGTGGTCGATTTCCGCGTTGGTCAGCGGAACGAACCCCCAGTTCCGCTCCCACGCCTGGTTGTACAGCGCCTTGACCAGCTCCACTTCCTCCTTGAAGCGCTTCATGTTGAGCGGGCGCAGGGTGATCCCCTTGCGCTGCGCGATGACGTTCACGGCCCGCGTGATGCGCTCGGGGGGGGCGCCGTCCGGGCTCGCGAACGCGATCAGATCCTTGGCTTTGGTGAAGCCGTAGCCCTGATGCAGGGCCACGTAGTACGGGGGGTTGTGCGGCATCATGATGGTGGGAGGGGTGTCGAACCCGTCGACCAGCAACCCACAATCGTCGTTGACCGACGGGTTCATCGGTCCGCGCATCACCCGGAAGTCCTTGCCCGAGAGCCAACGCGCGGCCGCGTCGAACAGGGCGTTCGCCACCGCCTGCTCGTTCACGCTCTCGAAGAAGCCGTAGAACCCTACCTGGTCCCCGTGCTCGCGGGTGTGCGCGTCGTTCTTGATGGCCGCGATGCGGCCCACCCGACGGCCGTCCCGCTCGGCGACGAAGTACTGCGCTTCGGCGTGCTGGAAGAAGGGATTCTTGCCCGGCGTGAGGAGGGTCCGGACGTCCATGCGGAGCTGCGGCACCCAGAGGGGGTCGCCGCGGTAGTGGTCGTAGGGGAAGCCGATGAACTGATCCAGACCGCGCCCGTTCGTCACGGGCACGATCTGCGGAGTGCTCAGATGACCCCCAGCTCTTTTCCGAGCCTGCCGAAGGTCTCCAGGGCGTAGTCGATTTGATCGGCTGTGTGCGTCGCCATCACGCTGGTCCGCAGCCGGCACCGCGACGGCGGTAGCGCCGGCGGCACGACGGGATTGGTGAACACGCCGGCGTCGAACAGCTTGCGCCAGAAGAGCAGCGTTTTCTCGAACTCCCCGATCAGGAACGGGACGATGGGGGTCTCGGTCGTGCCGATGTCGAACCCCATCGACCGCAGGCCCTCTTGGAGCCGGCGCGCGTTGACCCAGAGACACTCCCGGCGCTCCGGCTCGCGCTGCATCACGTGAAGCGCCGCGAGCACGCCGGCGGTGTTCGAGGGCGGCAGCGCGGCCGTGAACATGAGTGGCCGTGCATTGTAGCGGAGAAACTCGATCACGCCGTCCGGACCGGCCACGAAGCCACCGATCGACGCGAGTGACTTCGAGAACGTACCCACGATCAGGTCGACGTCATCGCTCACCCCGAAGTGCGCGGCTGTGCCGTCGCCCCGGGGGCCCAGCACGCCCACCGCGTGCGCGTCGTCGATGGCGAGGGCGGCGCCGTGCTTCTGCGCGAGCTTGAGCAGGTTCGGCACGTCCGCGATGTCTCCCTCCATCGAGTAGACACCGTCGACGATGATCATGACGCCGGTGCCGGCCGGCACCTGCTGCAGCTTGCGCTCGAGGCTGCCGAGGTCCCCGTGGTTGAAGCGCACCGTCTCACCGAAGGACATCTTGGCGCCGTCCACGATCGAGGCGTGGTCGAGCTTGTCCAGGAAGACGACGTCCCCGCGGCCCACCAGCCCTGACACGATTCCCAGGTTCGCCTGGTAGCCGGTCGAAAACACGAGACAGGCTTCCTTGCCGAAGAACTGCGCCAGTTCGGCTTCCAATTCCTGGTGCAGGTCCAGGGTCCCGTTCAGGAGCCGGCTCCCCGTGCAGCCCGAGCCGTAGCGATCGAGCGCGGCCTTGGCGGCGCCGAGGACTTCCGGGTGATGCGTGAGCCCCAGGTAGTTATTGGAGCCCATCATGATCCGCTCTTTGCCCTCGATCACGACCACCGTGTCTTCGGACCGGGAGATCGGCTTGTACCACGCGTGAAGCCCGGACGCCTGGACCTCTCGCGCTTTGGGGAGGAAACTTCTGCACTTCTCGAATAACGCGATGTTCTGCAGGGTCTCGGTGTTCACGGGCCCCCGGGGCGATGGATGGGGAAATTCAGCCCCAAGGGTAACGGTGAGGGGCTAAAACCGCAAGGCCACAAGAGATGCGACGCGTGAGCGCCAACGCCCGAGCAGGCGTAAGTTGAAGGCCGCCCGTTTCGATCGGAGCCCCGCATGCGTCGCCTGGCCGCTGCCCTCGTTCTCCTCCCCGTCGCCGCCTCGTCAGCGCTGGCGCAGGCGCCGTACAGTCTCCGCTGGGGAGACGCGGTGTCGGTCTTCGCCGCCGGAGTCACCGCCTTCATCCCGGAAGCGATGAAGTTGCCGAAGGCCGCGCCATCGTGTGCGCCCTGCGATCCCGCGTCGCTCCCTAGCATCGACCGGTCGGCTCTCCACACGTTCTCCGGATCGGCGGGTACCGCGAGCAGCGCGCTGCTTGTGGGGGTGGTCGGGTTCGCAGGAGTCGCATCGCTGGACGGCGCGACTGCGGCGCAGCGCCGCGGGCATGTTGCCGTATTCGCCAACTCACTCGCCTGGACGTTCGCCGCGACCGACTGGATGAAGGTGTTGGTGCGGCGCAAGCGGCCGGTGCTCTACACGCCCGGCGCCGTTGCGGCGGCCGCCGACCCCAACAGCCAGCGCTCGTTCCCGTCTGGACACGCATCGGTCGCATTCGCCACGGCCACGACGTACCTCATGATGGCGCGGCGTGAAGGGCTGCCACACCGGACCCGCAACGCCGTGCTCCTTTATGTCGGGGCCGTTGGCGTGTCCGCCCTGCGGGTGGCCGCGGGGAAGCACTTCACGACGGACGTCCTCGGCGGGGCGGCGCTCGGCACGGGCATCGGCTGGCTGGCGGCAAAGGTGCATCCGACCGAGCCGTGACGGGGCCGTATCAGCTCCCCCGGGTCATGCGGCTGCGCGACGTGGTGCTGTTCAACATCAGCGCCATCGTCGGGCTCCGCTGGCTCACCACGGCCGCGAGCCAGTTCGGGCTCGCCAGCCTGGGACTGTGGCTGCTCGCGATGGTCGTGTTCTTCCTGCCGTCGGCGATCGCCGTGCGCGAGCTCGCCGACATCGACCCGGGCGCGGGCGGCATCTACCGCTGGGTGCGGCGCGCCTTCGGGCCCACGCATGGCTTCGTGGCCGGGTGGGGGTACTGGGTCAACAACCTGTTCTACTTTCCGTCGCTGCTCGTCAGCACCGCGGCGATCGCCGCGTACGCCGCCGGCCCGCGCTTTGTACGCCTGGGCGACGACAACGTGTTCATCGCGGTGGTGTCGCTCGTGGGACTGTGGCTCGCGGTGGGCTTGAACGTCGTGGGCCTGCGCGTGGGTAAGCGGCTGCAAAATCTGGGCGGGCACGGTACCTGGCTGCCGGGGCTCGTGTTCGTGGTGCTCGCGATCTGGTCGCTCACGACGCACGGCAGCGCGACGCCGGTCACCGCACGCGGCCTCCTTCCCGCGAGGCTCGATCTGCAGTCCATCAACCTGTTTGCCACGATGACCTTCGCGTTCGCCGGCCTCGAGCTGGCACCCACGCTGGGCGACGAGATCCACGATGCCGCCCGCACCCTGCGCCGCGGCATCGTGGTCTCCGGGCTCGCCGTTGCGGGGATGTACGTCCTCGGGACCGCTGCCATGCTCGTCTCGCTGCCGCAGAACACGGTGAGCATCACGAACGGCATGCCGCAGGCGACTGCCGCCCTGGTGGAGCGGCTCGGCGCGGGCTGGCTCGCGCCGGTGGCCGCGATCGTCGCTGTCCTGCTGGTGCTGGGGAACCTGGGTGGTGTGGGCGCGTGGCTCGCGGGCTCAGCGCGCCTGCCCTACGTCGCGGGGGTAGACGGTGCGTTGCCGGCGGCGTTCGGACGGATCCATCCGGAGTGGCACACGCCGTACGTCGGGTTGCTGGTCCAGGGTGCGATTGCGACGGTGTTCGTGATCGCGAGCCTCGTCGGCACGACGGTGAAGAACGCCTACCTGGTACTCACGCAGACGACGCTGGTGCTGTTCTTCATCCCCTATCTCTACTTGTTTTTGGCGTACCTGCGGCTGCGGCGCGAGCGCACCGTCCGCACGGCGGTCGCGGGGTTGATCGGGTCTGCCGCGGTCCTCTTCTCCATCGTGCTGGGCTTCGTCCCGCCGGCCGACGAGGCGCGCCCCTGGCTGTACGAAGCGAAAGTCGCGGGCGGGGTGGCCGGATTCATGCTCCTCGGTGTACTACTCGCGGGTCGCCGTGTGAGACATGACACGGCCCCCCCGGCGTCGCCGGCTTAGTCTAGAATGTCGTAACTCAGTCGCTTCCCTCATGCTTCGAGGGTTCCCGTGACGCCCCGTGCGCTCGTGATGGTCGCCGTGCTCTCCGCGCTGAGCGTGCCCGCCGTGACTCGTGCCCAGCAGGCACCGCCGCGTCGCGTACGCCGCGAGATTTCGGGATTTGACTTCCGCAAGGACGGCGTGTGGCGCCGCCAGGCACGGGCCGTGCGCGCCGCGCGGGCGCGGCTCTTGTCGCGGCGCAACTTCGGCGCCCTGAATGCCCCGATGGCAGCGGCCGGCGCGCCGCTCGCGTCCGGCGCGCCGCTCGCGTCCGGCGCGGCAGTGTCAGGCGTGCTCCGGGTACCGGCGATCCTCTTCAAGTTCAAGAATACGCCCGCGGCGCAGCTGCGCACCACGACCCAGTACAATCAGGTACTGTTCGCGGCGTCCCCCACGGGCGCCTCCGCGGGGCGTCCGTACACGTACCGCACGTTCTACGAGGAGCTATCAAACGGGCTCCTGAGCGTGCAGGGTCAAACCTACGGGTACGCCGCGCTCGACTCGAACGAAGTCACCTACACCGGCGTCGCGGGCACCTGTACTGGAAATCCGTACGGCAATACGAACTGTAACGGGCTGTTCAGCGATCAAGCGGTCGCTCGTATGCAGGGTGGGCTGCGGGAGGCGCTGCGCAAGCTCGACAACCAGGTCGACTGGACGCAATACGACTTCGACGGCGACGGTTACGTCGATCTCGTAGCCTTCATTCATCCCCC
>WNGI01000419.1_pt1 | contig 30813 bp, 26 predicted proteins | sample 5400621 | NCBI WGS metagenome assembly WNGI01 (sample SAMN13153374, study PRJNA577476) | soil metagenome | isolation source: 20 cm soil or saprolite under Garry oak tree replicate 1 | place: USA:California | collected 2016-06-15
ATGGCGGCCTTGTAGGCCTCGGGAATCCCGGCCTCGTCACACGTCAGGAACGCGGTGCCCATCTGCACAGCGCCGGCGCCGAGGGCGAGCGCCGCCGCGATCCCGCGCCCGTCCATGATTCCGCCCGACGCGATCACGGGGACCGCGACGGCATCGACGACCTGGGGCACGAGGGCCATCGTCCCCACCATCGCTCCGTCGAAGTCGCCCGCAAACGTTCCCCGGTGGCCACCGGCCTCGCTGCCCTGCGTGACGATGGCCTCGACGCCAGCTTTTTCGAGCGCGAGGGCCTCGTCGACGGTCGTCGCCGTGCCGATCAGGAACATCCCGCGTTCCTTCACCGCATCGCGTGCGCTCTCCGGAAGCACGCCGAACGTGAAGCTGAAGACCGATGCTCCGCTCTCGAGCGCCGCTCGGAGCTGGTCGTCGAAGGTGCCGCTGGCCGACGCCGGGATCGAGGGCGGCGCCAGCCCGAGCTCAGCGTAGAACGGGGCCACGCGCTCGAGCGCCGGGCTCGCGTCCGGGAGCTCGAGCGGTGCCGGCAGCGGCGCAAAGAGGTTGATGCCGAACGGCCGAGCCGTGCGGGCCCGGACCGCCCTCGCCGCCTCGGCGATCTGCGGCGGCGTCAGGTACGCAGCCCCGATGAACCCGAGCGCGCCCGCCTCGGCAACAGCCGCCACGAGGTCCGGCGTATCGCCTCCACCGGCGAGCGGCGCCTGGATGATCGGATGCTGGAGACCCAAACGACGGGTCAGGACGGTCTGGAGTGACAGGGGACACCTCCGAGAGTCGAGGCTCTCGGACAGAGCTTGCCGGCGTCCAGCCTTCTCGTAAAATGAATAATCGTGAACGATACGATCTCTCCAGGAGAACGTGACATCGAGCTCTCCGACCTGCGACTCTTCAGGGCCGTGGCCGAGACGGGTGGGGTGACCCGGGCGGCCCACCGTCTGCACCGCGTCCAGTCGAACGTGACCGCGCGCGTCAAGCGGCTCGAGTCCACCCTGGGCGTGTCGCTCTTCGTGCGTGGACGGCGAGGGATGTCGCCGACGCCGGAGGGGCGCCGCCTCCTCGACTACACCGAGCGCCTGCTGGCCCTGGCCGAGGAGGCCCGGGCCGATCTCAGCGCGCATCCGCCGCGGGGTCGGTTGCTCATCGGTGCCATGGAGAGCACGGCCGCTGTCCACCTGCCGCGCCTGCTGTCGACGTTGCACGCGAAATATCCCGCGCTCGACGTGCACCTGGTGACCGCGACCTCGGGCGTGCTGATGGCCCAGGTGCGCGCCGGCGACCTCAGCGCCGCGTTCGTCGCCGGCGACGTCACTGAGCCGGGTCTCGTGGCCGACGTCGCGTTCGTCGAGGAGCTCGTCCTCGTGACCCATCCGTCGGTGCGCCGTCCCGGCGCCGACGAGCTTCGGGGCAAGACCCTGGTGACGTTCGGTGCTGGCTGCACGTACCGGGCATACATCCAGGACTGGCTCGCGACGAGGGGCCTCCGGCCGCACCGGGTCTTCGAGGTCGGCTCGTACCACGCGATGCTGGCCTGCGTGGCCGCCAACGTCGGGTATGCGCTGGCGCCGCGCTCGGTCCTGCTCGCCTCGGTCGCTCGGGCGACGGTGCGTGCCCACCGGCTCCGTCCGCGCCCCTGGCGCGTCACGACCCACCTCGTCCGGCGCGCCGGTGATCGCTCACGTGCCGTCGAGGCTCTCCGTGCTCTGGTGGTCGCCCGTCAGCGGTGAGGAGCGTCTCGTTCTGTTCGGTTTCCTGACACGCCCGCGCGTTCCGTGACGCGATCCCTGCGGGGTGGGCCGCCTATTTCACCGAAAATACTGAGCCTTTTTTTCGGCACGAGGCTTGATAGTGGAGGGCGGTGATGAGCTTACTCTTTTGCGTGCTGGCGCTGACCTTCGTCCTGCTCGTCTCCGCCGCCGTCCTGGTCTTGAGAATGCGGCCCGAGCAAGACGTGCAGATCGTCTTCGCGAAGACCTATCTCAAGACGTATCGGGCGACCCGGGACAGGAAGGAGAGCCTCCTGACTGCCCTGGCCGTGGTCCGGAAGCGCGCGCCGTTTTCAGACGTGAGCGACGAGGACGCGGCGTTCCTGGCCGACCTCTTCGGTCGGCTCCATCATCCTCACGTCGTCCTGGGGCAGGTGCTTCGCTCCGCGGATCACAAGCGATCGGTGGGATCGTTGCGTAACCGAGATCAGCTCCAGGTGGTCATGGACGGTGCGCGGGCGCAGGGCGCCTGACGCGACCGTACGGCTCAGCCCGAGTAGGCGACGCGGTGCTCCGGCGTCCGGTCCACTCGATCGAGATCGCGGCGGCACCGGTTGTGGAGACGATCCCCGGCCCACTGCGCCAAACGGCGTTCACCACACACAAGGCACTCCCGCTCTTGCGGCCACACCGCGGTTTCCATGCCCGCGGTGAGCGCTTCTGGTCGCTTCGCTTTCGAGTTCATGCCCGCCGTGAGTGCATCAAGCAGGCCACGCCTCGTTGGGCCTTCAGAAGCGGCTACTTAGCCGTCAATCACCTCGATCGAGACGACGAGTTGTAAGGGGACACTACGGAGTCTTCTTGCGGAGGCGATCGAGGCTCAGCGGGCCCGCGCCGGCGAACGCGAGATACAGGTAGATGAAGGAGAAAAGGATCGGCAGTTCGCCCTGATTCAGCAGGGGGTGGAGGTTTCGCGGAGCGTGGGCCATGAAGTACGCGAACGCCATTTCCCCCGACAGGACGAACGCGACCGGGCGAGTGAAGAGCCCGACGAGAATCAGTGCGCCACCGACCATCTCGAGGCTTCCAGCGAGGCCGAGGAGCGAATAGAGCTCCACGGTCGCTCCACTGCCGGCCCGCGGGAACCCGAAGATCTTCGAGGTCCCGTGCGGGATGTCGAGCAGCGCCGTCACGATGCGCAACACGCTGAGCAGCCACGGGGCCAGCGCCGACATCACCGAGAGGATACCGCGTCACCCACCGGAGCCCCGCGTTTTCCGAGCGCGGCGCGGCGGGACATGAGCGCCCGGCGGCTGGACACTGGGCAAATCGAATCACAAGCTTCCCGACGCTCAGAAGAAGCGATCGTGCGGATGGACGAGTCTGAGCAGGCCGTCGAAGATCGGTCCGGCGATCTTCGGGAACACCTGCCAGGCGACGAGGATGCCGAGCAGCGAGAAGATCGGATTCCCGGTGAACCCGCGGACGGCGACGGCCGCGCGCTCGGGCACGAGACCGCCGAGCACGGAGGCGCCGTCCAGCGGCGGGAACGGCAGGATATTGAAGACGAAGAGGAAGACGTTGAGCACGAGGAGCACGGTGAGGACTTCGCCGACGGCGGTGAGCCACGGCGCTCCACTCGCGGCCTCGACCAGGTGGTGGAAGCTCACCTGACGGGGTGAGACGAACACGCCGGCGGCGAGGCCGGCCCTCAAACACACGAGGGCGAGCACGGCGATGAGCAGATTTCCGGTCGGACCGGCCGCGGCCATGAGCGCGGCCCGGCGCGGATAGCGAGCCGCCCAGACCGGATCGTACGGCGTGCTCGCCCAGCCGACGGCCCAGCCATTGGTGAACGCGGTGAGAAGCGGGACGCCGAGCATGCCGATCGGCTCGCGTCGTATGTGAGGGATCGGCGACAGCGAGACCTGTCCGCCCAGATACGCGGTGCGATCGCCACCACGCAGAGCGGCCAGCGCGTGCATGGCCTCGTGCACGGTCGTCGAGAACAGGAACGCGGCGAACCACAAGAGGCCCTGCGTCAGATCGCGAGCTTCCACACTGGGCTACTGTACCGCGGGCGCACGGTCGAGAGCGTCTGCTAGAATCCGCCGATGCCTCGGATCAACGAGCACTACCTGAACCTGCAGGCGAGCTACCTCTTCGCCGAGGTCAAGCGGCGCACGCAGGCGTTTCGCGAGATCCATCCCGACGCGCGCGTCATCTCGCTCGGCATCGGCGACGTCACGCGGCCGTTGCCGCCGGCCGTGGTGCACGCCCTCGAAGAGGCGTCGCGCGAGCAGGGCCGAGCGGAGACGTTGAGGGGCTACGGGCCGTATGTGGGATACGAGTTCCTGCGCGCCGAGATCGCGGCCCACGATTTCGGCTCGCGGGGCGTCGACGTCACCGTGGACGAGATCTTCATCAGCGATGGGGGCAAGAGCGACAGCGCGAATTTACAGGAGATCTTCGCCATCGAGTGCGTGGTGGCGCTCATGGACCCCGTCTATCCGGTCTACGCCGACAGCAACGTCATCGCCGGGCGCTCCGGGCGCGCCGACGAAAGCGGGCGCTACGCGGGCTTCGTGTACCTGCCGTGCACCGCCGACAACGATTTCCTTCCGGCGCTGCCCGATCGTCGCGTCGACCTCATCTATCTGTGCTATCCGAACAACCCCACGGGGGCCGTGATGACCCGCGAGGCCCTGCAGCGCTGGGTGGACTACGCGCGCGCTCACGAGGCGACCATTCTCTATGACGCCGCCTACGCGGCCTACATCCGCGACGCGGACGTGCCTCACTCGATCTACGAGATCGCCGGCGCGCGCGAGGTGGCCATCGAGTGCCGGAGCTTCTCGAAGAGCGCGGGCTTCACCGGGCTGCGCCTGGCCTACACGGTCGTGCCGAAGGAAGCGCAGGGCCGGACTGCGCGCGGCGAGGCCGTGAGTCTCAACACGTTGTGGCTGCGTCGCACGTCGACCAAGTCCAACGGCGCGCCTTACATCGTCCAGAAGGCGGCGGCCGCCGCGTACACGCCCGATGGCCAGAAGCAGGTCCGGCGGCTGATCGACTATTACATGGAGAACGCCGCGATCATCCGCGACGGCCTGATGGCGGCCGGGCTCACCGTGTACGGCGGCCGCAACGCGCCCTATCTGTGGATCCGCACACCGGCCGGGCTCTCGTCGTGGGACTTCTTCGACAAGCTGCTGGCCGAGGCGCACGTCGTGGGGATGCCGGGATCAGGCTTCGGGCCGAGCGGCGAGGGCTACTTCCGTCTGACGGCGTTCGGCTCGCGCGAGCAGACCGAAGAGGCGGTGGCGCGAATCAGCGCCCGCCTTTGATCAGGCGTAGCTGCGCCTGCTCGACCTCGGCCGTCCAGGCGCCGTGCTCGCGATAGAAGCGCATCGCGGCCGGGTGGTACGGAATCGTGATCTCGGCGCCGGCCATCTTGTCCCGGCTCCACTCGCGGAGCAGTGGGTGGAACGGCGCGAGCTTGGCACCGTCGTTCCAGATGGCCTTGAGCAAGCCCTCCACGAGGGCGTCGCTGGCCCCCTTGCCGGCGATGACGTACGCGTCGTAGGCGACCACGCAGACGTCGTCGACGACCGCGGCCGCCTCCTCCTTCTTCACGCGCCGCGGATAGTAGCCGGGCACGGCCGCGCGCAGGCGCTTCTCACCCTCGGGTGAGCAATCGATGGAGAGATGACGGACGCCGACGCTCGCGTCGGCCTCGCGGACCTTGGCGCCGTTGATGGCGTAAGTGGACACGTCGGCGCGGCCCTGGACCAGCGCGTCGATGCCTTCGTTGAGACCGGCCACCGGCACCACCCGCACGTCCTTCCACGAGAGGCCGGCGCTCGAGAGCTCGCCGAAGACGTTGTACCAGATGGCGAGGTTGGCCGGATATTCCCCGGTGACGCGCTTGCCCTTCACGTCCTGGATCGTCTTGATCGGCGAATCGCGCCGCACGACCGGCGCCACCATCAACGGGAATGCGCGCATCACCAGCCGCAGCCCGGGTGTGTGAGGAAACGGATTGCGTCCGCCGATCTTGAAGCCGGGTCCGTTGTAGGCGAGGCCGACGTCGATCGCGTTGTTCACGCCGAGCTCGAGCTCGCCGGACTCCAGCATGGGCAGGAACGTGCTGCTGCCGGCGTACGGCTGCACGGTGAGCCGTGCCGTGCCGGACTCGGTCGCCACCTTCGCGAGCGCATTGCCCACGACGTAGAGCACGCTGCCTGGCGGATTGGTTCCGATCATCGCCGACGGCTGGGCACATGCGGTCGAGGCGAAGAGCAGCCCGAACGTGATGATGAGTCCGGCGTGTTTCATGGCGGCGATGGTATCACCGCGCTTCTCGAGATCACCGCGCTTCTTCATCGAGCCAGCGCGCGAGCAGGCTTCGCTCGGCGTCGGTCATACCCGTCTTGTTCCCGAGCGGCATGTTCTTCAGCACGACCGTGCGGTCGCGGATCGTCTCGACGCGGGCGCGGATGCTCTCCGGCGTATCGAACGTGACGCCGTTGGGCGCGATCCGGAAGATGTCGTCGGTCGGCGTCCGCGAGTGGCAGGAGACACACCGGCGATCGATGACGTCCTTCACGGCGGCGAAGGCGACCGGATCGCCGCCCCGCGCGGGTGCCGCGAGCCACGCCGGCGAGGTGAGATAGATCACCGCGGCCAGCGCGGCCGTCACGGGCACGAGCCACCAGTCGGCCGGCCGGCCCTTCTCGCGGGCGATCATCACGTGCCGGACGCCGGCCCCCACCCCGATCAACAGGACGAGGATCAGCCAGTTGAGCGGATGGCCGTACGTTCCCGGATAGTGATTGCTCAGCATCGTGAAGATCACGGGAAACGTCACGTAGCTGTTGTGCGTCGAGCGTTGCTTGGCGCGCGTGGACAGCGTGCGGTCGGGCGTCCGGCCCGCCTCGGCGGCGGCGATGATCTCGCGCTGAGCGGGCACGATCCGCATCCAGACGTTGGCGACCATGATCGTGCCGAGCATCGCGCCCACGTGGACGTACGCGGCCCGGCCGCTCAGCACGTGCGTCAGCGCGTATACGACGGCGACGAGCAGGATCCACGACAACACGGCGGCCGCGCGCCCGCCCTCTCGCGCGAGCGGCGACGTCCACAGGAGGTCGTAGACGGCCCATGAAATAACGAGGAGGCCGATGCCGACGAGGACGGCGGTGCCTGGCGTGACCGACGAGACGGCGGGATCGACGAGGTACACGCCGCGTGTCGTGTAGTAGATGAGGACCAGCAACGGGAAGCCCGTGAGCCAGGTCATGGCCGCTTCCCACTTGAACCAGTGGATCGGCGACGGCAGTTGGCCCGGGGGCACCTGACGCCGCTCGACCAGGTAGAAGCCGCCGCTGTGGAGCAGCCACGCCTCGCTCTCGACGCGCGAGCGCGGCGGATCGGGCTTCGTGAGGCTGGCGTCCAGCCACATGAAGTAGAGCGAGGTACCGATCCAGCCGATGCCGGCGATCAGGTGGACCCAGCGGAGCCCGATGTTGAGCCACTCGCGGATCAAGGCCTCCACGGATCTCTCCCGGCGCCCTGCATCAGGCGGAAAATGTCCTCGGGCCGCAGCGGGGTGCCCGTGATGCGGGCACCGAAGGGCCGCAACGCATCCTCGACGGCGGCCGTGATGGCCGCCGGCGGGGCCAGGGCGCCGGCTTCGCCGATGCCCTTGACGCCGAGCGGGTTGAGCGGGCTGGGCGTGACCAGGTTGGCGATCTTCATCGACGGGACCTGCTCGGCGGTCGGCATCACGTACTCCAGCAGGGATTGAGTGCGCGGCTGACCCTGCTCGTCGTACACGAGCTCTTCGTAGAGCGCACCGCCCACGCCCTGGGCGACACCGCCGTGGATCTGGCCCTCGACGATGAGGGGATTGATCACCCGGCCGGCATCGCTCACGACCGTGTAATCGATGATCGCGATTCGTCCGGTCTCGCGTTCGATCTCGACGGTCGCGACGTGGACGCCGCTGGCAAAGGTGGCGCGAGGTGCCGCGAAGTAGTGTGTCGCCTCCAGACCGGGTTCCATGCCTTCGGGCAGCGGTGAGCCGGGCGCGCACGCCGTCGCCAGCTCGGCCAGGGAGAGCCGGCGATCAGGCGCACCGACGACACGGACGACGCCGTCGGCCAGCTCGAGATCGGCGTCACTGACCTCCAGGAGATGGGCGGCCAATCGCCTGGCTTTGGTCGCGACGATGCGCGCCGCGATCAGGGCCGCGCTGCCCGCGACGACGGCGTTGCGGCTCGCGTAGGTTCCGACGCCGAACGGGATCAACGCGGTATCGCCGTGTCTCACGGAGACTTCGTGCGGCTGGATGCCAAGCTCATCGGCCACGACCTGGGCCAGCATCGTGGCCGTGCCCTGGCCGTGGGGCGAGGCGCCGGTGACGAGGAGCACGCCGCCCCCCGGATCCACGCGCAACACCGCCCCCTCGTGGGGACCGAGCCCGGTGAGCAGGACATACGCGGCGACGCCGATGCCGAGCAGTCGGCCGCGCGCTCCCTTCGCGCGCTCGACGGCTTGCGCGGCGCGGCGCTCGTCGTACCGGCTCAGCATCAACGCGGTGTCGAGCGCGCCCTGGTAGTCGCCGCTGTCGTAGGTCACGGGAACCTGCGCCGACGCGGTTCCGACCTCCCACGGAAACTCGTCGCGCCCGATGAAGTTGCGTCGTCGGAGCTCGCCGGGATCGATCCCGAGCGTTTGGGCGAGGTGATCGAGGGCACGCTCGATCGCGAACACCGCCTCGGGCTGGCCGGCCCCGCGATACGCTGCCGCCGGCGCCTTGCAGGTGAGAGCCGCGCGCACCCGACAGGTGTAATCGCGGATGCGATAGGCTCCGGGCAGGCTGGCGGCGGTGATTGACGGACAGAGCACGCCGAGGCTCCGTGTGTACGCGCCGACGTCGGCCAGGATCTCGGCACGCAGGGCGAGGATGGTGCCATCACGCCGGGCGGCGAGCTCGACATCGTGCCACTGCTCTCGCGCGTGGGCGGCCGTCAGGAGATGCTCGCGGCGCGTCTCGACCCACTTCACCGGTGAGTGCAGGAGCATGGCCAGGCGCGCGAGCACGATCTCCTCGGGGTAGATCTCCTGCTTGACGCCGAAGCCCCCGCCGACGTCCGGCGCGACGACGCGGATCCGGTGCTCGGGCAGTCGCAGCACGTCACGCAGGGCGTCTCGCAGCGTGTGGGGCCACTGCGTCGACGACCACAGCGTGAGCTGACCGGTGCCGGCATCCCAGGCGGCCGCGACGCCACGAGTCTCGAGCGGCATCCCCGTATAGCGGTGAACGTAGTACGTCGCGCGCGTCGTCACGTCCGCCGAGCGGAAGGCCGCGTCGGCGTCGCCGACCCGCACGGTGAAGTCGGCCGCGATGTTCGCCTCGAGACCGTCGTGAAGGAGCGCGGCGCCCGCGGCGACGGCCGCGCGAGCATCGGGCACGGCCTGGAGCGGGTCGTACTGGACCTTCACGCCCTCGGCGCCGTCCTCGGCGAGGTAGCGGTTATCGGCCACGACGGCGGCGATCGGCTGGCCCACGTAGCGGACCTTATCGTCGGCCAGCAGCGGGTGACGGCACGGTCTGAGCGCCGGGTGATCGACGACGGTGGGAATCTCTTTGGCCGGGTGAAGATCGCCCCCGACGAAGACGCCCACCACCCCGGCGATGGCGCGGGCCGCGGAGGCGTCGATCCGAAAGCGTGCGTGGGGATGGATGCTGCGGACGAACGCGACGTCACGCGCGCCGGACAGACGCAGGTCGTCGAGGAACGTGGCCTGGCCGCGCAGCAGCCGTGCATCTTCCAGGCGCTTGAGGGGTTGTCCGGCGAATCTCGTGGGCATGGGCGCGGCCGCGCGGGTCAATTATAATTCCCGCCATGGCCTACCGGGACCTGCGGGATTACCTCAGCACGCTCGAGCGGCGCGGCAAGCTGCACCACGTGAAGAAGGAAGTGGATGCGGACTGGGAGGTCACCGCGGTCATGCGCCGCGTGTTCCAGCGGATCCCACCGGCCCGTCGGCCCGCGATGATGTTCGAGCGCATCAAGGGCTTCTCGATGCCCCTGGTGGCCGGAGTCCTCGGGGCCTCGCCCGAGGTCTACGCCCTCTCGCTCCAGACGACCGTGGACAAGATCGCCGACAAGTGGGCGGACGCTCAGACGAAGCCGATACCGCCCGTGCGCGTGAATCGCGGCCCGGTGAAGGACGTCGTGCTGAGGGGCGACCAGGCCGACATCACGAAGCTCCCGCTCTGCATCTGGACCCGGGGCCAGGATCCCGCGCCCTACGTCACCGCGCCGTGTGTGGTCTCGAAGGATCCCGAGACCGGCGAGCGCAACGTGGGGACGTATCGGCTGATGCAGAAGGGGCCGCGGAAGTACGGCATCTTTCTGAGCAACGCCTGGCGCGACATGTACCCACACATCATGAAGAACGAAAAGCAGGGGAGACCGACGCCCTGCGCCGTCGTGATCGGGTGTGATCCGCCCGTGTCGCTCACGTCGGTGGCTCGGGTGCGCGGCGACGAGTTCGGCGTCGCCGGCGGCCTGCGCGGCGAGCCGCTCGAGGTGGTCACCTGCGAGACCAACGACCTCGAGGTACCGGCCCACGCCGAGATCGTCGTCGAGGGCTTCATCCCGCCGGGTGTGCGGGAGCCGGAAGGGCCGTTCGGCGAGTACACCGGCTACATGGGCGCGTCCGGGCCGAGCTTCGTCATCGAGGTCACCGCGATCACCCACCGGGTCGACCCCATCTATCAGGCCTTCTTCAGCCAGATGCCGCCGAGCGAGTCGAGTTGCATTCGCGGGACCGGGCGCGACGTGGCCCTGTTCAAGCACTTGACCCGGGACCTGAGGCTTCCGGTGCGAGACGTCCATCTCCTGGAGGCAGGCGGGGGCGCGGCGTTCCTCGCCATCTCGCTGCGCCGTGACCACCCCGGACTTCCCCAGCGCGCGATGTGGGCGGTGTGGGCCTATGACCCGTCGTGGTCGAAGTGGGTGGTGGTCGTCGACGACGACATCGACGTGCGCGACTACTTCCAGGTGCTGTGGGCGATGTCCTGGCACGTCCAGCCGGCGCGAGATGTCTACATCAACCGGGACACCGCCGGGGTGGCTCTCGATCCCTCGGTGTCCGAAGATGCGGACTCTGCCGATCGGAAGACCATCGCCTCTTCCAAAGTCGGCGTCGATGCGACGCGCAAGCACAAGTTCCCGGCGCGCTCGGTCCCCCCCAAGGAGGACCTGGAGCGGGTGGACGCCCAGTGGGGCGAGTACGGGCTCGAGTAGGTAAAGATTTTCCCAACTTTGTCTTGTGGGGCCCCTCAGTTATCGAGTACTCTCGATACAATGCATGCTGGTCTCAGGCTGAGCGTCCTCCTCCTCCTCGCCGTCGTCGTGTTGACGCCCTTCGCGGGTGCTGCCACGTACGAGGCGTGGACGGATGGTCTATTCGACGGGGACTTCGACGCCGAGGTTCTCGCCGCCCTCAGCCTGCAGAGTGTCATCGAAAGCGCACCGAGCAGCAGCGGCGACTATGTCGAGGTCGTCGTGGCCGTCGTTTCTCCCGGGGACGACACGGCGGCCCACCTCACGGACCCCTCCCCTCAGACCGCCCGGGCTCCTCCGACCGCGTAGCTCACGCCACGTCGCGCCGCCGCCAGCCGGCGAAGCCAGCCTGCTCGCGGTGGTCCACAACGCCTCCTCTCTCTCGAGGGGTGGCAATGGCCATGAGACTACGTCCCTCCGATGAATGGAGGCGGTATGAGCACTGGAATCACGTATTCGATCGATGCCCGAAAACTGGACAGGGACGCGCCATGAGCGGCATTGCCGGCTTTCTCGCGCCCTGGTCCGAACGTCCCGATCCGAGCGTGCTCGAGCGGATGACACGGTCACTGCAGCACCTGGGTGGCGACGCGTGGGGATACTACGTCGACGATCGCTTTGGGCTCGGCGTGGCCCGGCGGCTCCGAAGAGCCGGCGAGCAGAGCGACCGGCCTGTTACCAACGAGGATGGCTCGGTGCACGTCGTCCTGGACGGCGTGATCTACAACTTCCCCAGCATCCGCGACGAGCTGATAAGCCGAGGTCATCAGTTCGTGACGACCGGGGACACCGAGGTCGTCGCCCACGCCTGGCAGGAGTTCGGGGACCAGTGTCTCCCCTTGTTCAGCGGGGTCTTCGCGCTGGCGATCTGGGATCAGCAGCGGCAGCAGCTCTTCCTGGCGCGGGATCCCCTCGGCGAGAAGCGGTTGTATTACGCGGTGGCGAAGGGATGGCTGATCTTCGGCTCCGAGTTGCGCGCGGTTCTGGCCCACCCGGCCGTGACCCACGAGCTCGAGCTCACCGTGTCGCGCTCGCTGGAGTTCGACCTCGTTCCCGAGCCCCATTCGATCATCTGCGGCATCAGCAAGCTTCCCCGCGGACACTGGCTCACGGCCTCGAATGGCCGGGTGACGGTCCAGAGCTACGGGGACATTCCCTCGGGCGCCCAGGGATCGACCAGCGCGTAGCCAATCTCTATCGCGCGATATAGGTTCCTATATCGCGCGGTGGATTTATCCGCCGGGTCGACCCGCTTAGCCTGTGGCGGATGCGATTCGGGCGAGCGGCCCTCCTCGGGCTCAGTTTCTTCCTCTGGCTCTCGGCCACGGCCTGGAGCGAGCCGGTGGCTGTCCGGTTCCCGGAAGGGGTGACGCGGGCCTTCCCGGCTGTCCGGTCGCTCGAGGGCAAGACGCTGGCGTTCGGGGACTTCGTCCAGGTCGCCCGTGAGGATCGTGTCCACAGCCGGCTGCTGTTCCGCTTCAAGGATGGCTCCGTTCACGATGAGAACGTGGTCTTCTCCCAGCGCGGGGTCTTCCGGATGGAGAGCTACCGTCTCATCCAGAAAGGGCCCTCCTTCCCGGAGACGCTGGAAGTCGCGCTCGACCGTCAGAGCGGGGTGTATTCGGTTCGCCATCGCGCCGACGAAGACAGTCCCGAAGAAATCGTCGAGGGCAAGTTCGAGGTGCCGGACGACGCGTACAACGGGATGCTGACGCTGATCCTCAAGAACCTTCCGGCCGGCGCCGGCGATACGGTGAGCATGGTCGCCTTCACGCCGAAGCCACGGGTCGTCAAGCTTCGGCTCACGCCGATGGCCGACGAGCAGGTCACGCTCAACGAGTCACCGATGCAGGCCGCCCGCTACATCGTCAAGCCCGAGCTCGGGTTCTTCGCGTCGCTGCTCCTCTTCGATCTCCCCAGCCTGCGCTGCTGGATCCTCCCCGGCGAGGCCCCGGCCTTCTTGAAGGCGGAAGGCCCGCTCTACTTCATGGGGCCGGTCTGGCGCATCGAGCCGTTCTGATCGAGCCGTTGGGGAGGCCTCACCGGGCCGGGATGATCGGCAGGAGCACGTAGGACGCACGATCGCCGCCGGTGTGCAGCGTCACGGCGCCGCCGAAGACGTCGCGGGGCCGGCTGATCGGATCGTTGTGAGTCATGCCGCCGGTGCCCCGCGTGCTGTAGTGGAAGCTCTTTCCGAAGGCGTCCAGGTCTCCCTCGTATTCGTAGTCCTTGCCCCGCACGGTGAGCGCCACGCGCCAGCCCGCAGGCACGACGATGCACGTGGGCAGGATCTCGACGTCGCACTCGTACACGTGTCCGGGCGTCAGCGGCTCGACGCGATCGTGCGGATGGTAGGGCTGCCACGGCGTGCTCTTCTTCGGGTCGAGGCGACGATGCGACGCGCGCAGCCAGCCGTTGGCGATGGGCGTGTGCGGATCGGTCGAGCCGAAGAACGTGAGCTCCCGGCCATTCGGATCGAAGACGCGGAGGATCAGGAACAGGTCGGCGTCGGCGGTGGATGACGAGACGAAGAGCTTGGCGGCCAGCGGGCCGGTGATCTCGGTCTCGCGGTCCATCGTCATCGAAAACGTCACGCCCTGGCCGAGCGCGTCGTACTCCACGGTGCCGCGCGCTCCCGGCGCCCCGGTCAACGCCCGCGTGGCCGGATCGAGATAGAACGTCGTCCACTGCGTGCGGGCCAGCGGCCACTCGTGCTCGTGACGCAGCACGAACTTCTCCCCGGGATGGCGGACGTTCAGCGTCACCGGCGGCGTCTTGTCCCAGCCGTTGTCGAGGCCCTTCAGGAAGTGATCGAAGAACTTCTTCTGGAGCGCGAGGCCGTAGCCCGACGAGAACAGCGCCCAGTGCGACTCGCCGTGGACCTCGAGCCACTTCTGCGGCGACGACGCCTGCAGGAACCCGTTGAAGTTGCCGCGCGGGTGGATGCCCTGGCCTCCCCAGTTGGCGCAGGACAGCAGCGGGACCGTGACCTGGGAGAGATCGGCGGAGCGCTCCTTGTGCCAGTCGTCGCAGAGCGAATGGGCCAGCAGGTCCACGTGAGGATCGGTGCGGTTCTTGGCGAGGTCGTCGTCGGGCAGCGTCTCGGGCCCCGCCACCGACTCGCCGGTGTTCGGGTTCTTCTTCGCGCGAATGCCGAGCCCGTGCTGCACGGTGAGCGCCTGGATCGGGGCCCACCGCTTCATGAACTCGCTGAGGATGCCGCCGTGGTAGGCGGGATCGCGATAGAAGTCGTTGAAGCCCTCCCACGGGATGATCGCGGCCAGGTGGCGGGGCTGGTGCTTGGCGGCCACGCGCCACTGGTTGACGGCGTAGTACGAGATGCCGAGCATCCCGACCTTGCCGTTGCTCCACGGCTGCGTCCCCGCCCACTCGATGCAGGCCGCGAGGTCGTCGTCCTCGCGCGGGCAGAGCGGATCGAGGTAACCGGGTGACCAGCCGGAGCCGCGCGAGTCCACACGAACGATGGCGTAGCCATGGGGCACCCAGCGCTCGGGGTCGGTCACCTCCCACGCCTGATACTTGTTGGTCGATCCCTCGAGGATCTCCGGATGGTCGAGGACCATCTTCTGCCATTGCATCGGGTAGCCCTCCTGGTAGGAGAGCCCCTTGGCGTACACGCCGTGGGAGAGGATCACCGGGTAGCGGCCGTCGGGGATCGGGCGATACACGTCGGCGCGCAGCACGATGCCGTCGTCCATCGTGATCGGGACGTGCCACTCGATGCGCATGCCGTCGCGGATCTCACTCATGCGGTGCCTCCTTGCCGGCCGACAGGGCGGTGGGTCGAACCTACCACGACTCGATCGGCTATCATGCCGCCCAGGCCGCCGAGCGGGGGGAATCATGAAACAGCGTTTCGTCGCGTTGATGATCGTCGTGGTGATGGGCGTGGCGCCTGGCGTCGCCGCGGCCCAGGACTTGCCGCGGGTCAAGCCGGACGCCGTCGGGCTGTCGTCCGAGCGGCTCGAGCGCATCACGAAGTGGCTGGGCAGCGAGATCGAACAGAACAAGATCCCCGGCGCCGTGCTGCTGATCGCCCGCCACGGCAAGATCGCCTACTTCGAAGCGCTCGGCAAGCGCGATCCCGCCAGCGGGGCGCCGATGACGCGTGACACGATCTTTCGCATCTACTCGATGAGCAAGCCGGTGACCACGGTGGCGGCCTTGATGCTCGTCGAGGAGGGCCGCATCTCGCTCGGTGATCCGATCGCGAAGTACATGCCGGCATTCGCCAAGATGAACGTCGGCGTCGAGAAGGGCGACGCGCTCGAGCTTTCGCCGGCGAAGGCGCCCATCACCGTTCAGGATCTGATGCGGCACAGCTCGGGCTTCACCTACGGCTTCTTCGGCAGCTCGCTGGTGAAGAAGGCGTACCTCGAGGCCGACCTGGGGAACGCCGATCTGAGCAACGCCGACCTGATCGAGCGCATCGCCAGGCTGCCGCTCGCCTACCAGCCGGGTACGACCTGGGAGTACAGCCACTCGACCGACGTGCTGGGACGCCTGGTCGAGGTGGTCTCCGGCCAGACGCTCCACCAGTTCGAGAAGGCGCGGCTGCTCGACCGGCTCGGTATGCCAGACACGAGCTTCTACGTGACCGATCCGGCCAGGCACGCGCGGGTGGCCGAGCCGTTCAAAGACGACCGCACGATCGGCATCAGCGTCGAGTTCAACGATCCACGGGTGCCGCGCCGGGCCGAGTCAGGCGGCGGCGGCATGGTGTCGACGGCGGCCGACTACGCGCGGTTTCTCCAGATGCTGCTGAACGGCGGCATGCTCGACGGTCGGCGCTACCTCGGCCCGCGCACGGTCGCGTACATGGCGTCGGATCATCTCGGCTCGCGGGTCGTGCCGGGGCCGCTCTATCTGCCGGGCGATGGCTACGGCTTCGGGCTTGGCTTCGCCGTGAGACGCGAGGTGGGCCTGGCCTCCTACCAGGGCGAGGCCGGCGACTACTTCTGGGGCGGCGCCGGCGGAACGTACTTCTGGGTCGACCCCAAGACCGACATGTTCGTCGTGTTCATGATGCAGTCGCCCAAGCAGCGCGTCCCCGTTCGCGCCGTGCTCAGGAACATGACGTACGGGGCGGTGATGAAGTAATGCCGAGAGGGCTCCTCGTCCTCGTGGCGCTCGCCGTGACGTGTACCGGCTGCGTCTCGGTGAAGGACATTCCGCTCGACCAGCGAGCCATTCCGAAGATCACCGGCCAAGACGTCGTCGTCGTCAAGCGGCCGTTGCCGGACTTCAGCGCGATGACGGCGGGCAAGATCAGCGCGGGCGCCCTGTTCGGGCCGCTCGGCGGAGCCGTCGCGGGCGCCGCGATGATCAGCGCCGGCAACGAGCTCGTGAAGGAGCACGCCATCGACGATCCCGCCTATGCCATCGCCGAGGAGCTGGCGCGATCTCTGGCCGCCAGGTACGGCATCCGATCGGTCGGAGTCGGTACCGGTGTCGTCTCCGATAACGACGCCTCCAGCGTGGCCGCCACCTACAAAACGGCGCCCCTGGCGCTCGACGTCAAGACCCTGCACTGGGGCTTCATGTATTTCTCGTCGAACTGGGCCCGGTACCGCGTCGTCTACCGCGTTCGCATGAGACTGATTTCGACGACCACCGCCGACGTCATCGCCGAGGGCGGCTGCGCGAGCTACCCCGAGAAGTCGGACGAGGCGCCCACCTACGACGAGCTCCTCGGCAACGGGGCCAGCCGTCTCAAGGCCGAGCTCGCAAAAGCGGCCCAGTTCTGCACCCGGGAATTTCTCACGAAGTATCCCGGCTCGTAGGGCCCGCGTGTCCACGTTTGCGATGAAACACCTGCCGGTCGCGCGTGACGCCGTCGCGCCCGATGGAGCCGAGGTTCGCGTGTTGCTCGCTCTCCACGGCGGCAGCATGGCCCACTTCCGGCTCGCGCCGAACCAGACGTCCCGCGCGGTGACTCACCGGACCGTGGAGGAGATCTGGTTCGTCGTGACCGGGCGGGCGAGATGTGGCGGAAGCTCGCGGGACGCGAGGAGGTGATGTCGCTCTCCCCCGGCGTGTGCCTCACGATCCCGCTCGGCACGCACTTTCAATTTCGCTCGTCCGGTGACGAGCCGCTGGGCGCCGTCGCGATCACCATGCCGCCCTGGCCCGGCGAAGGCGAGGCGTACGAGGTCGCCGGCCCGTGGACACCGACTACGACGAGGGGATGACCGGCAGCATCACCCACGACTGGCGATCGCCGCCGGAGTGGATGGTCACGCGGTTGTCGAAGATCGCGGCGGGACGGCTGTCCGGATCGGCGTGGGTCATGCCGCCCGTGCCGCGCGTGCCGTAGTGGAAGGTCTTGCCGAACTCCGACAGCTCGCCCTCGTACTCGTAATCGCGCCCGCGCACGTTCAACGCCACGCGCCAGCCGGCGGGTAGCACGATCGAGGTGGGCAGGATCTCCACGTCGCACTCGTAGACGTCTCCCGGCGCCAGCGGCTCGACGCGATCGTGCGGGTGGTACGGCTGCCACGGCTTGCTCTTCTTGGGATCGAGGCGGCGATGCGACGCGCGCAGCCAGCCGTTGGCGATCGGCGTGTTGGGGTCGGTCGACCCCATGAACGTCAGCTCCTTGCCGCCCGGATCGAACACGCGCAGCACGAGGAACAGGTCGGCGTCCCTGGTCGATGACGAGATGAACAGCTTGGCCGCGAGCGGACCGGTGATCTCGGTCGGGCGGTCGAGGGTCATCGAGAAGAGGACGCCCGAGCCGTCGGCCTCGTACTGGATCTTGGCCGGCGTGTCGATCGCCTTCGGGCTCAGGGCCCGGCCGGCGACGTCGAGGTAGAGCTTCGTCCACTTCGTGCGGGCCAGCGGCCACTCGTGCTCGTGACGCAGCACGAACTTCTCACCCGGATGGCGGACGTTCAGCGTGACCCGCGGGGTCTTCTCCCAGCCGTTCGCCATCCCCTTCAGGAAGTGATCGAAGAACTTTTTTTGCAGCGCCAGGCCGTAGCCGGACGAGAACAGCGACCAGTGCGAGTCGCCGTGGACCTCGAGCCACTTCTGCGTCGACGGCGTCTCGGTGAAGCCGTTGAAGTTCCCGCGCGGGTGGATGCCCTGGCCGCCCCAGTTGGCGCACGTGAGCAGCGGCAGCGTGACCCTCGAGAGATCGGCGGACCGGGACCGGTGCCACTCGTCGTCGAGCGGATGCCTCTTGAGATCCTCGAAGACGTCGATACGGTTCTTGGCCAGGTCCCCGTCGGGGAGGGTGACCGGCCCCGCCACCGACTCGCCCGTGTTCGGATTCTTCTTCGCGCGCGCGCCGAGGCCGTACTGGATGTTGACGACCTGGTGCTTGGCCCAGAGCTTCTGGAACTCGCTGAGGATCCCGCCGTGGTACCCGGAGTCCCGATAGCGGTCGTTCTGGCCCTCCCAGGGGATGATGGCGGCCAGGTGCGGCGGATGCAGGCCGGCGACGCGCCACTGGTTGCTCGCGTAGTACGAGATGCCGAGCATGCCGACCTTGCCGTTGCACCACGGCTGTGTGCCCGCCCACTCGATGCACTGGTAGAGGTCGTCGATCTCGCGCGTGCTGTTGCAGTCCATGACACCGGGCGACCAGCCGGCGCCGCGCGAGTCCACGCGGATCACGACGTAGCCGTGAGGGACCCAGCGCTCGGGGTCGGTGACCTCCCAGTTCTGATACTTGTTGGTCGAGCCCTCGAGGATCTCCGGGTGGTCCTCGACCATCTTCTTCCACTGGTGGGGATAGCCCTCCTGGTAGGCGAGGCCCTTGGCGTAGACGCCGTACGTAAGGATCGCCGGGTACGTGCCCTCGGCGATGGGCGCGAAGACGTCGGCGCGCAGCACGATCCCGTCGTCCATCGGGATCGGCTGGTGCCACGTGATCTTCATGCCGTCACGAATCTCGGTGCGCGCCGTCACGTCGGGGAACTCGCTCATGCGATTCTCCTCTTCGAAAAGCACAAGCTACCACGGTCGCGGCACGTCGGCGATGACGTTGCGCCCGCACGCGGTGCACACCTATCATGAAGACGAAGAGGAGCCGACGTTGTCGCTCCGTCGAGCGCTCGTGCTGGCCGCCCCCTGGATCCTCGTTGCCGTGGCGGCTTACTTCTCGATCCACGACTGTGCCGTCGGCGGAGCCATGGGCGGCCGGTATCGGGACTGTCGGTGCCGCGGCTTCGAGTGGCTGGTCTTCGACCGCACCGCGGCCGATGGCCCCCGGCGCACGGTATGTCTCGGCTTCGTCGCTGAACGCACGTGTTACCGACATCGAGAAGGCCCGGTGATGCCGTGCACGAGTCGAGCGGAACGATGAGAGCAGTCACAATGAATCGTCCGTTGTGGTACGGAGTCGGTCGCGCGCTCATCGTCGTGTCACTGCTCTCCGCGTGCGGCTCGGTCACGCCGAAGATGCCGCCAGAGGCGACCGGTGGCACCATGCCCACCACGTATCTCGCGAATCGGATGCCGACGCCGCAAGAGAAGTTCGCGATGCACTCCGTCGAGAATTCCTACTTCGGCGTCACCGACACCCGGCGCAGTCTGCCACTCGGCCTGCTGCTGGGACCCATCGGGGTGGCTGCAAACATGGCGCACGTCCGAGGCGAGAGTGAGCGGAGGAGTGACGAGGTGAAATCCCTGCTTGGCCTCGACGCCGGCGCACTGCTGCGCACCGAAGCGCCAGACCTCTCGTCCGCTCAAGGCGCAGCTATCGATGGACGGCGCCTGGAGGTGGTCCCGGCTGCCGTGTTGATCTTCGTCGAGGACGATACGTTCCAGTTCATCTGCTTCGTGAATGTGGTGATGCTCGAGGGCGCGAAGGAGATGTGGCGCGCGCGCTATGGGGTCCACGCCGAGGGCAAATTCAACGTCAAGTCGTCGGATCTGTCTGGAACGATGGCCGCTGAGCTGAGCGTCTGTCTGAAACGAGCCTATGGCTTGTACCGAGCGCACTTCGCCGGAGACCTGGGGCCATTCCGCAATTACACGATCGAGACGACCGAGCTCACACTGTACATGCCCGTCTACGAGTCGAGCCTGCCGGCGCGGGTGATCGGCAATGACGGGATCGGCCTGATCGAGCTCAGACGGAGCGGCGTGCGCACGCTCACGCCACGCTAGGACGAAGCCGCGGCCAGCATCTCCCGGACGGCGACCAGCGCGGACTCCAGCGCGCCTTGCATCCACGTGTGGGTCAGCGAGGCGTGCTCGCCGGCGAAATAGATGCGGCCCTCGGGAGCCACGACGTGGCGGTGGAGCGCCGTGTGCTGTCCGGGCATGAACCAGGCGAACGCGCCGCCACTCCACGGGTGGGTGTCCCAGTTCCAGCTCGCGGTGCGACGGACGACGTCGGGCGACGCGAGCTGGGGGTGAACGCGAGCCAGGTGACGGAGCGCCCACTGGCTCCGCTCGCCGTGGGCCATCGACGCCCACCGCCGCGCCGTCTGGCCCCAACTGTACGAGGCCAGGAAGACCGCCGGCGCCGCCGAGACCCGGGGATCGCGGGCCGGGGCGTTGTCCCCGGGATACCAGGTCGTCCCGGTCGGCAGGTCGGTGTAGGTCCCGCCTCCATATATATGGTCGTCCTGCTCCCAGAAGCGGCGCCCGGTCACGGCCAGGATCTTGGTGGCCGAGTCGTAGCCGAGCTCTCGGATGGCCCGGCGCTTTTCGCCCGAGAGCTCGGGGGCGACCTCGATGCGCGCGAGCACGGGGAACGGGAGCGTGCACAGCAGGAAATCGCCTTCCACGCGCCGCAGGCGCCCAGCCTCACGGTAGACGGCGGCGGCCGTCCGCTTCAGCGGATCCTGCTCGAGGCGAATGACCTGGGCGCCCATGCGCGGCTTGCTGCGGAGCTTGGTCGCCAGGGCCACGGGCAGCCGATCGGACCCGCCGACGATCTCGTCGAATCCCTGCGTCCACACCGCCACGTGTTCCTCGCGCAGGTGCTCGGTCGCGGCCGCATCGAGCAGCGTGTCGACGCCGGCGCCCACGGCGAGGAGCTCGATGGCCTCGGCCGAGAGCGTCTCGGCCTCGAGGAGCTGACGGAGCGAGAGCCGATCGAGTCGTCGCACGGTCTCGGTCCGGGGCTCGGTCAGCAGGAGATCGGCTCGCTCGTCCTTCGTCATCGCCTCGAGGCGACGACCGAGCGAGGCGGCCCACAGGTCATCCGGCGATTTGCCCTGCTCGCCCGGCGCCAGCCCATAGCGCGCTCCGAGCTTCGTCACGTCGTGCATGCGCTCGCGGCGCCCGCGCATGAACACGAAGGCTTCGGGGTTCGATTGCACGAACGGCCGCAGCGTCAATCCGAGCTCAGCGACGTAGTGGCGCGTGAGCGTGTGAGTTTTCGGAATACGCATGGCGCCGGCCTCGCCGTAGAGGCCGTCGTCGAAGCGCAGCGTGCGCACGCGGCCGCCGACGTGGCGGCTCTCCGCTTCGAGGATCGTGCACGTGTGGCCGCGACGCTCCAGCTCGAGCGCCGCGCAGAGGCCGGCCAGGCCGGCCCCCGCGATTACGACGTGGAGCGGCGCGGGGGCGGCGACTGCGGCGAGCTCACGGAGCGGCGACGTGCCGAGCGTGGCTCCGGCGGCAACGCCCAGCCGGCGGAGGAAGTGGCGGCGCGTCAGCGAGGTCACGACGCGAAGAGATGACAGGCGACGCGGTGACCGGGCGCCTGCTCGCGGAGCACCGGCTCGATCTCGGTGCAGGCCGGCATCGCGTGAGGGCAGCGCGGGTGGAAGCGGCAGCCACGCGGTGGATCGAAGGCGCTGGGCACCTCGCCCGTCAGGATCACCTCGTCGCGCGCGTCGTCGGGGTGCGACGGCAGCGCGTTGCTCAGTAGCACCTGCGTGTACGGATGGAGCGGATGCGTGTACAGCTCGTCGCTGGGCGCGGTCTCCACGAGCTTGCCGAGGTACATCACGCCGACGCGCGTGCTCAGGTACCTGACGACGGCGAGATCGTGGGCGATGAAGAGGTAGCTGACGCCCGAGCGCTCCTGGATGTCCCGCAGCAGGTTCATGACCTGGGCGCGGATCGACACGTCGAGCGCGGAGACCGCCTCGTCGAGGAGGATGCACTCCGGGTTCGTCGTGAGCGCCCGCGCCAGCGCCACGCGCTGCCGCTGCCCGCCCGACAGCTCGTGAGGATAGTCGTGGGCGACGCGCGGAGACAGGCCCACGCGCGCGAGCGAGTCGGCGACGCGTCCGGCCACGTCCGATTTGCCGAGCTCGGGACGCGTCTGCCGGAGGGGCTCGCCGACCGTCGTGCCGACGGTGAGCCGAGGATTCAGCGAGCTGTACGGATCCTGGAAGACCGCCTGGACAGCACGGCGGTAGTCGCCGCGTCCGTCTCTGTCGAGCGTGTCGATGTCGCGGCCGCGGAAGAGGATGCGCCCGCCGGTCGGACGCTCGAGCCTGAGCACGAGCCGGGCGGTGGTCGTCTTGCCGCAGCCGCTCTCGCCGACGAGCCCCAGCGTCTCGCCGCGCCTCAGCGCGAAGTCCACGCCGTCGACGGCCTTCACGGTGCCGACCGATCGACTCAGGATCGTTCCGCGCGCGACGGTGAAGTGCTTGGTGACCGCCTGGGCTTCGAGCACGACGTGGCCGGCGACGGTGTCCGGGCGTGCCGGCGTCGCCGCGACCGGAGCGCAGCGCGCGCGCCCGGCGGCGCCGTCCGTCTCGCCGGCTCGCCGACAGGCGACCAGATGATCCGGGGCGACGGCCTCGAGCGACGGCCGCGTCTCGACACAGCGTGGCTCGGCGAGCGCGCAGCGTGGCGCGAAGCCGCAGCCGGATGGCACGTGGGCGAGGTCGGGCGGCTGGCCCTCGATCGCCGTCAGCGGCTCGCGCCCGCGTCGGAGCGTGGGCAGGCAGTTCAGCAAGCCGATCGTGTAGGGATGGCGCGGCCGGTTGAACATGTCGCGCACGGTCCCCGTCTCGACGATGCGGCCGGCGTACATGACGGCCACGCGATCGCAGAGCTTGGCCACGATGCCGAGGTCGTGGGTGACGAACACCATGGCCAGGCCCGTCTCGCGCTGGATGTCCTTCAGCAGCCGCAGGTACTGGGCCTGGATCGTCACGTCGAGCGACGTCGTCGGCTCGTCGGCGATGAGTAGACTGGGCTGACAAGAGATCGCGATGGCGCCGGCCACGCGCTGGCGGATCCCGCCGCTCATCTGGTGCGGGTAGGCGTGGACGCGACGCTCGGGATCGCTCACGCGGACCTGGCGGAGCAGCTCGACGATGCGGTCGTCGAGCGCGCGGCCGCGAAGCCCGCGGTGCAGGCGCAGCGTCTCGGCGATCTGCTCGCCGACGGTGAGGGCGGGGTTCAGCGAGGCCATCGGGTCCTGGAGGATCATCGCGATGCGCGAGCCGCGGAGCTGGCGCATCTCGTCGGGCGTCTTGGCGAGGAGATCCTCGCCGTCGAACAGGATCTGCCCGCCGACGATGCGGCCGCCCGGCTCGGGGACGAGGCGGAGGATCGACAGGCAGGTCATCGACTTGCCCGAGCCCGACTCGCCGACGATGCCGAGCGTCTCGCCGCGCCGCACGGAGAACGTGGCGCCGTCCACCGCCTTCACGACGCCGCGGCGCGTTCCGATGTAGGTGCGGAGGTCTCTGACTTCCAGCAGCGCGTCAGCCATCGCGACCGGCATTCCTCCAGACGGTGGCCGGATTATACTTGGCGCTCTCGAAAGGAGCGTTATGCGCGCCATCGACATCCACGCCCATCTGACCCCGCAGTGCTTCTGGCGAGCGACCGACAATGGAGGTGACTGGCACACGCTCCGGCGCGAGCGGGACGCGCAGGGCACCGAGTTCGCCGTCGTCGGCAGCCACCGCCAGCCGCTGCCGCCGCGCGCCCGCTGGACGCCGGAAGAGCGCCTCGCCGACATGGACTCGCTCGGCGTGGACGTTCACGTCGTCTCGCCCTACGTCGGGTTCTACAACTATCACCTCGATACACCGGTGGCGGTGGCGACGTCGCGGGCGACCAACGACGAGATCAGCGAGATGGTGCGCGCCCGCCCCCAGCGCTTCGCCGGCCTCGGCACCCTGCCCATGCAGGACGTGAAGGCCTCGATCGCCGAGATGGAGCGGGTGATGACGCGGCTCGGCCTCAAAGGCATCGAGATCAACGATCACGTCAACGGCCGCACGCTCGACGAGCCGGAGTTCCGGCCGTTCTTCAAGGCCGCCGAGCAGATGGGCGCGGTGATCTTCTTCCACCAGAGCATGGAGACGCTGGTGACGCCGCGGAGCCGGCGCTATCACCTGCCGAACTCGATCGGCAACCTCGTCGATCGCGCGGTGACGTTCGCCACGCTGGTCCACGGCGGCGTCATGGACGAGTGCCCGGAGCTCAAGATCGTCCTCGGCCACGGCGGCGGCTACACGTGCTACGGCATCGGCCGGATGGACCATGCCTGGAAAGTGCGGTCGGAGGCGCGGGTGCACGTGCGTCAGCCGCCGAGCGCGTATCTCCGGCGGTTCTACTACGACTGCATCGTCTACACCGAGGAGGCGCTGCGCTACCTCATCGACACCGTGGGCGTCGACCGCGTGGTGTTCGGGACGGACTGGCCGTACGACATGGCGCTCGACTGGCCGGTCTCGTGGGTCCTCGGCATGAAGAGCCTGACCCAGGACGAGAAGGAGGCCATTCTCTCGAAGAACCTGGAGCGGCTCCTGAGTCTCTGAGCGGTCAGGCCCGCTCGACGGCGACGATCACCCGGCGACCCTCGGCGCGCAGCAGGCGTCGATCGTCCTCGGGCGTCGACGCCGCTGGCCGATGGAGCACGAGGTCCTGCGTGAACGTCGGGATCACCTGGCCCTCGCGCCAGTGCGTACCGAACGGATCGCCGCCGCTCGCCACCGCGCGGATGCCGTCGCGGACGATCCCGCGCAGCATGATCACGCCGCGGTCCGTCGAAGCCAGGTGCTCCAGCGCGTGGACGGCGACGGGCCGCTGGCTCGACTGAGCGTCGAAGTCGGCGGGGTGGCGCTGGCGCTCAGCGTACGGGCGATCGCCCGACTGACCGAAGCCGGGGAGCGCCACCTGCTCGGGCGTGAATCCCCAGGCCGGGTCCACCTGGGCCAGCTCGAAATTCGTCGTGTGCGTGTCGTCGTCGGGGACGGCCCAGCGGATGATGACGGGACGGCTCGTGGGCTTCGGCGCCGTGGCCTCTTCGATCTCACGCGTGAACTGGTGGATGTTCGGGGGAATGAAGTCGCACACGCGGATCCACACGAGATCGCCGGCCCGGCGCGTCGCGATGTACGCCATGCCGGCCTCGGTCAACGCCCAGTCGAGCTCGGGAACGACGCCGAACGCCTCGGTGAACTGGTAGCCGCTGCTCAGCGCGTGCAGGAACGCGGTGTGCACCGGGTCCATGCTGTTGTCCTTCACCTGGAGCCAGTTGCAGGGCAGCGTGAACTTCGCGGCCGGCATCAGCCTGTGGCCGGGCACGTCGTAGCTGTCGAAGATCGGGAACGCCGGGCGTCGCTCCGGCGGGCCGAGATAGGCGAAGACGAGGCCCGTGAACTCCATGGCCGGATACGCACCTTGCCAGATTCGTTCCTTGAGCCGGCTGCCGCGCGGCTCTCCCGGTGTCTCGAGGCACCGCCCGTCGACGTCGAAGGCCCAGCCGTGATAGCAGCAACGGATGCCGCGATCGAGCGGGATGCCGAACTCCAGCGACGTCCCGCGATGCGCGCAGTGCAGGTGCAGGACGCCGATCCGCGCGCTGCCGTCACGGAATACGACGAGGTCCTCACCAAGGATGCGCACCCGGAGCGGCCGCTCGAGGTCTCGCACGAACGCCACCGGCTGCCAGAACCGGCGCAGGTACTCGCCGCCCGGCGTGCCCGGCCCGACCTGCGTCAGCTCGGCGTCGGGTGGCGGAATCGTGCGGCGGCGATAGCCATCGAAGGGCTCGTTCACGAGCGCGGATTGTCACCCACGCTACCGCCGATGTCGATGATTTGCTCCCGTCGGTCGAGGCTCGACACGTCGGTCGACGACTTGACACGTCATGGGCCGCGTGAGATGCATGGCGCGCTCTCGGCGGCCACGCATCGCGGAGGACCATGATGATCCAGATTGCTCGGATAGCGTTCACGCTCCTGGCGGTGCTCGTTCTGCTGGCAGTGCCGGGGAACGGCCCGGCCCAGACGAAGCCGCTCCGGCCCTACACGCTGATCCTCGACTTCGTGCCGACCGGCGAGTACGTGCCGCACTACACGGCGCTCGAGAAAGGCTGGTATCGCGACGAGGGCCTCGACGTGAAGATCGTTCGGGGCCAGGGCTCGGCCGACACGGTCAAGCGCATCGCCGCCGGTCAGGGCGAGGTCGGCATCTCGGACATCTCGGCGCTGATCGCGGCGCGCGCCAACACCGACGTCAAGGTCAAGGCCATCGCGCTCTGGTACCGCCGTCCGCCCCACGGGGTCTTCGTGCGCGCCGACTCGCCGATCAAGAGCCCGAAGGAGCTCGAGGGCAAGAAGCTGGCGATCTCGCCCGGCAACAGCCACCAGATCCTGTGGCCGGTGTTCGAGCGGTTGTCCGGGCTCAAGCCGAACTCGGTGACGTGGGTCACGATGGATGCCGCTTCGATGCCGCCGTCGCTGATCAAGGGCGCCACCGACGCCGTGCCCTTCTTCGTCGTCCACGAGGCGCGCATCCGGAAGATCGCCAAGCAGCAGAACGCCGACATCCGCGTGCTCTCGGCGTGGGCCGACCTGGGCTTCGACCTCTCGTCCACGTCGCTCGTGGCGCGCGAGGAGACGATCGCCAGGGACCCCGAAGGCCTCAAGGCGTTTCTCCGCGCCACGCTCAAGGGCGCCGACTACGCGTTCCGCAACAAGCACTACGACGAGGGCGTCGGCTACGTCGTCAAGCACCATCCCGAAGTCGATCCCGACGGCGCGCTCGGCGCCGCCCAGGTGGCGACGCGCTTCGTCTACGCCGAAGAGGTGGTGACCGGCAAGCTCGCCGTCGGCCAGTTCGAGCCGGCGCGGCTCGAGAAGACGCGCGACACCTATACGCAGTACCTCGAGCTGAAGCGCAAGGTGCCGCTCGACGAGCTGTACACCAACGACCTGCTGCCCGAGAAGAAGTAGCCCTGACCGGTGATCCGCCTCGACCACGTCGCGAAGACGTACCGCACGCGGCGGGGCGATCTCGTGCCTGCGCTCGAGGACGTGAGCCTCGACGTCGGCGAGAACGAGTTCGTCAGCGTCGTGGGCACGAGCGGGTGCGGCAAGAGCACGCTGCTCAAGCTCGTGGCTGGCCTCACCCCGGCCACGCGCGGCAGCATCCACGTGCGCGACCAGATCGTGCGCGAGCCGTTCACGGACGTCGGCTTCGTCTTCCAGCAGCCCGTGCTGCTCCCGTGGCGCTCGGTGCTCGACAACGTCCTCTTCTCGGTCGAGATGCTGGGCCTGGAGCCGCGGCACTATCGCAAGCCCGCCCTCGATCTCCTCGAGCTGACCGGCCTCGGCGGCTTCGAGACGAAGTATCCGCGCGAGCTGTCGGGCGGCATGCAACAGCGCGTCGCCATCTGCCGGGCGCTTTTGCCCGACCCCGGCCTGCTGTTGATGGACGAGCCGTTCGGCGCGCTGGACGCGATGACGCGGGAAGAGATGGGCCTGGAGCTGCTCCGCATCTGGGAGGAGCGCCGCAAGACGATCATCTTCGTGACGCACAGCATTCCCGAGGCGATCCTCCTGGCCGACCGGGTCGTCGTCATGACGCCGCGGCCGGGCCGCATCGCCCGTGTGCTCGGGATCGACTTGCCCCGGCCGCGCACGATGGATCTCGAGTTCGTCCCGCGCTTCAAGGCCTACAGCGACGACGTGCGGAATCTGATCTTCTCGGGAAGGAAGCGCCCGTGACGGTGGGGGTGGCCCGGCGCGTCGTCAGCGATTACCTCGTTCCGACGGCGGCGCTCGTGGGCGTCCTCGTCCTCTGGGAGGCCGCCACGCGCGCGTTCCACATTCCCAACTTCATCATGCCGGCGCCCTCGGCCATCGTCGGTGAAGGGTGGGAGTGGCGCTACCGGTTCCTCGACCACACGTGGGTGACGCTCTACGAAACGCTCGGCGGCTTCGCGCTGTCGATCCTCGTCGGTGTGCCGCTGGCCGTCCTCATCGTCTACTCGCCAGTCCTCAAGAGCGCGCTCTATCCCCTGATCGTGCTCGCCCAGTCGGTTCCCAAGATCGCCGTCGCGCCGGTGCTGCTCCTCATCCTGGGTCATGGCGAGATCCCGAAGGTCATCGTGGCCTTCCTCGTCGCGTTCTTTCCCGTCGTCGTCGACACCGCGACGGGCCTGGCCGCGACGCCTCCCGAGCTGCTCGACCTGAGCCGCTCGTACCGGGCGAGCGCGTTCAAGACCTTCGTGAAAGTCCGGCTGCCAATGGCTTTGCCGTTCTTCTTCGCCGGCGCCAAGGTGGCCATCACGCTGTCGGTGATCGGCGCCGTCGTGGGCGAGTTCGTGGGTTCGGACAAGGGCCTCGGCTACGTGATCCTGTCGGCGACCTCGTACTGGAAGACCGAGCTGGCGTTCAGCTCCATGATCTTGCTCTCCGTCATGGCCATCCTCCTCTTCGGGGCGGTGTCGCTGGTCGAGCGGCTCGTCTGCCCGTGGCTCGCCGCCGAGAGCGAGGATTAGGAGACACGCATGAAGACCCTGATCCAGGGCGGCGACGTCGTCGCGTACGCCGAGGGTGGGCATCGGCTGCTGCGCGGCGGCGCCCTCGTCTTCGAGAACGACCGCGTGACGTTCGTCGGACGATCCTTCACCGGATCCGTCGATCGGCGCATCGATGCGGTCGGCAAGCTCGTCATCCCCGGCCTCGTCAACATTCACTGTCACGCCGACGTGGAAGCGGGCGGGCGACTGATCGCCGACATCGGCCGTCGCGATTTCTTCCACACCGGCTTCCTCAACTACTACTCCGCGAAGAAGGGCGTGAAGCCGCTCGGGCCACGCCAGGACCCCGACATCGGCGGACGCTTCGCGCTGGCCGAGATGTTGAGGAACGGCTGCACGACCGTGGTCGACATCGTCGCCACCGCCGAGGCCCACGCGAGAATCGCGGGCGAGCTGGGCCTGCGGGCGTTCGTGAGCCCGACCTACCGCTCGGCCGATTACTGCGTGAGCGAGACGGGCCAGCTCTATTACGAGCACGACGAGGCCGGGGGCCTGGCCGGGCTGGATCGCGCGAAGGCGTTCATCGGCAAGCACGCCGGCTCGTACGAAGGCCGCATCCAGGGGATGCTCTTTCCGTATCAGGTCGACACCTGCAGTCCGACGCTCCTGCGCGCCACCCGCAAGGCGGCCGACGAGCTGGGCGTTGGCATCGAGATCCACGCCGGCCAGAACCTGCTCGAGTTCCACGAGATCCTGCGCCGCCACACGATGACGCCCATCGAGTACCTGGCCGACACCGGACTGCTCGCGCCCGGCGCCATCGTCGGTCACTGCATCGTGAACACCGCCCATCATCTCGCCGCGGTGCCGGCCGGGCGGGATCTCGAGATCCTCGCTCAGAGCGGCGCCTCGGTCGCCCACTGCCCGCTCGTGTTCGCCCGGCGCGGCAACGCGCTGGAGTCGTTCGCAAAGTTCCGGCAGGCCGGGATCAACGTCGGCCTCGGCACCGACACCTACCCGCGCGACCTCATCAGCGAGATGCGCTGGGCGTCCAACCTCTGCAAGATCGTCGAGAACGACTTCACGCTCGGCACCGCCGCCGACGTCTTCACGGCGGCCACCCTCGGCGGGGCTCGCGCGCTGCGCCGCGACGACCTGGGCCGGCTCGCGCCGGGAGCGAAGGCCGACATCGTGCTGATCAACATGCGGAGCTTCCGGATGGGCCCCTATCGGGACCCGATCAAGGCGCTCGTACAGTGCGGGACGTCGGATGACGTCGATCAGGTGATCGTCGACGGCGAGACGCGCGTCGAGGACGGTCATGTCGTGGGCCTCGACGAGGCGAGGTTGCTGGCCGAGGCTCAGGCCGAAGCGGATCGCTTGTGGGCGACCGTTCCCGAGTGGCACTGGCAAGGGCTGACGGCCGACCAGCTCTCGCCGCAGTCGTTTCCACCGCTCGCGAGCGATCTCGGGCGATGACCCATCACGGGGAGAGCCGATGGGCATGACCGCATCGAGTGTCCCGGCCGAGCGGGTGCGCAGTGGCCGCTGGCTCGTCGTGGCCGCGATGGCGGTGCCGCTCCTCATGCTCACTATCGACGCGTTCGGCCTCACCGTCGCCCTGCCCGCCATCGGGCACGCGCTCGACACGACCACCACGACGCTCGCGTGGGTCTTCAACGTTCCTCTTCACCTTCGCGGCTCCGCAGATCGCCGCCGGCCGCCTGGCCGATACGTTCGGCCGCCGCCGGGTGGTCTTGCTCGGGCTGATCACGTTCATCGCCGGCTCGATCGCGGCCGGCACCGCGCAGTCGATCGGCTGGCTGATCGCCGCCCGTGCGCTCCAGGGCCTGGGAACCGCGCTCAGCTTCGTCGCCTCGCTCGCGATCGTGAGCAACGCCTTCCCGCCGGCCGACCGCGGCCAGGCGATCGGCATCTGGGCGGCGGCCGGCACGATCGGCCAGTCGCTGGGGCCGCTCGTCGGCGGCGTGCTCACGGAAAAGCTCAGCTGGCGCTGGTTCTTCTTCGTGAACGTGCCGCTCGCCATCGCCGCCATCCTGCTGAC
>WNGI01001927.1_pt1 | contig 30806 bp, 31 predicted proteins | sample 5400621 | NCBI WGS metagenome assembly WNGI01 (sample SAMN13153374, study PRJNA577476) | soil metagenome | isolation source: 20 cm soil or saprolite under Garry oak tree replicate 1 | place: USA:California | collected 2016-06-15
CCGGCGATCAGATAATGCAGCTTGACGCCGTTGACCTCGGCGAACTTGCTTGCGGCGCTTGCGCATGCGCCGCGGCCGGATCGAACAATGCGATCGATACCGTCATCAACATCACGGGGACGATGGCACGACAAATTCTGATCGCGGATTGCATCCGGTTTTCCTTATTCTTCAATCAAAGTGATTTTAATAGTAGCGCGGGATCGGGCCGTTATGTGGCGTCTTCCGGTTCGACAGATCGAACAGGACTTCGTCGACATAGCACCACCCCCATCCTTCGGGCGGATCATAGCCCTCGATGACGGGATGCCCGGTGGCGTGAAAATGTTTGGTGGCATGCTTGTTGGGAGAATCGTCGCAGCAACCGACATGACCGCAAGAGCGGCAGATCCGCAAATGCAGCCATACGCTACCGCTCTTCAGGCATTCCTCGCAACCGAGCGCGCTCGGCGTCACATCACGAATGCCGGCGATATGGGTGCAGCCTTTTGCCATTCCATTTCCTGTCCCTTCGTCATTGCGAGGAGCGAAGCGACGAAGCAATCCATTGGCCGCGATATGCATTCTTTGGATTGCTTCGCTGCGCTCGCAATGACGGTCTCAAAATCCTTGTCGTGTCGGCTAGGTATCGCATACCTTAAAGCGCTGGTTTGGCTGCATCACCAAGGAATCCGTGCAGTGCCGCCACCACCTGCGCGCCCTCGCCGATCGCGCCACCAACCCGCTTGACCGAACCCGAGCGCACGTCGCCGACCGCGAACACGCCGGGCACCGAGGTTTCCAGCGCCGAGGCCAATTGTCCTTCGCCCTTGCTGCACTGCGCGCCGGTCACCACGAAGCCGCCGCGATCGACCATGACGCCGCAGCCCGCGAGCCAGCCGGTGGCGGGATCGGCGCCGACGAACAGGAACAGATTGCGGATGTCGGCGCGGTTCTCGTCGCCGCCCAGACGGCTGCGCCAGCGCACGCGCTCCAGCGAAACGTCTTGCGTGCCTTCGAGCCCGACCACCTCGGCGTTGAACACCGGTTCGATATTCGGCGTCGCCTCGATGCGCTCGATCAGATAGCGCGACATGCTGGCGCCGAGGCCGCCGCCGCGGATCACCATGTTTACTTTTTTGGCGTGGCCCGACAGAAACACCGCGGCCTGGCCGGCGGAATTGCCGGCCTCGACCAGCACGATTTCCTGTTCGGCGCACAGCCGCGCCTCGATCGGCGAGGCCCAGTACCACACCCCGCGGCCTTCGAAATCGGCAAGATTGGCGATCTCCGGCCGCCGGTAGCGCGCACCGCTCGCCACCACGATCGAGCGGGCGCGCAGCACTTCGTCGTCGTCGAGCTTGAGGCCGAAGGTGCCGTCGGCGCGCGAGCAATCCAGCGACCTCACCGAGACCGGAATCATCATGTCGGCGCCGAATTTTTGCGCCTGGTTGTAAGCGCGGGCAGTCAGCGCCAGCCCGGAAATTCCGGTGGGAAAGCCGAGATAATTTTCAATCCGCGCGCTGGCGCCGGCTTGCCCGCCGAATGCTCGCGCATCGCACACCGCGACGCTGAGCCCTTCCGACGCGGCATAGACCGCCGTCGACAACCCGGCGGGGCCGCTGCCGACAACGGCGACATCGTAAACCTTGTCCTTGGCGAGCGAACGGATCATGCCCACCGCGCGCGCAAGCTGGGATTCGCCGGGATTGCGCAGCACGGTGCCATCGGGCGCCACCACCAGCGGCCAATCGGTCGCAGCCGGCGAATACCGCGCAATCAGTTCAGCGGCATCGTGATCCGCGACGGGATCGAGCAGATGATGAGGGATGCCGTTGCGGGTAAGAAATCCCTGCAGGCGAACGACGCCGCTCGAATTGGCAGGCCCGATCAGCACCGGGCCGCCAACGCCACCCTGGATCAGGTTGACCCGGCGCAGGATCAACGCGCGCATGATGCGCTCGCCGAGATCGGCTTCCGCGACCAATAGCGCGCGCAGCCGCTCCGGCGGGATCAACAGCGTTTCGACGTCGCCTTCGGCATGGCCGTCGACCAGGGCGACGCGGCCCGAGAGCTGGCCGATCTCGGCGAGAAATTGCCCCGGCCCCTGATCGATCACCGGCGTGACGTGACCGAGGCCATCGCGCTGGGTGATCGCGACATGACCGGACAGAATGACGAACATGCCCGGTCCGGGCTTGCCGGTTTCGAACAGCGTTTCGCCGTGCCTGTATGTTCTGATGTCGCCGAACCGGCGCATGCGCGCGATTTCCTCCGGCGTCAGCGCCGGGAATGTCTGCTCATGACGCGGAAACGCGGCCGCCAGCGGCGCGCTGCCGTTGGTCTTGTTTTCCGTGGTGGTGTCTATGCCCATCTCCCTCTCACATCGTCAGAAAGAAAACAGAGCCTGCCGAAGGCGAGCCTATTCCAGGCCACCTGGCAGGCAGTGAGATTTCTTCGCGCGCGCCAAGGAAAGCTCAAGGATAGCTATCGGTTCGGCTTTTTTGCGCTGTCGTCATGTAGTGCGGCGTCGACGTCATCGGAAGGTGTGGCGATGACATCGCTCCGCCCCCTCGCCTGCGATTTTCGCCGCTTGAGATTTTCGCGCAATGCCAGTTTGAGCCGATCCCGCCTGGAATTTTTGCTTGAGTGTGGCGCAGGCGATCCGGCTGGGCGCTCGCGTTGATCTTTTTCATTCGTCATCGTGAACCTGTTATAATGGGCGGCTGCCAAAACCGCATGACGGGAAAATGGACAAATGAGCGAAACCCAGGCACTGGCGCCCTTGCCGCAAGGGACTCTCGAGGGCTGGCACCGCTTTGTGGCGTCAGGCGATCGAGACCTGCTGGCCCGGCTGCTGGCAGAACATATTGTGTTCCGCTCGCCCTTCGTGCAATCGCCGATCCCGGGCCGGCCTGCGACGCTACTGGTGCTGACCACAGTGGTGCAGATTTTCGAGAATTTTCGCTATCACCGCACGTTTGTCGCGGGTACCCACGACGTCGCCCTGGAATTTAGCGCCAATATCGGCAAATGGCAGCTCAAGGGCATCGACCTGATCAAATTCAACGAGGCCGGCGAAATGACCGAATTCGAGGTCATGATCCGCCCGATCAAGGCGCTGGCCGCGCTCGGCGAGGAAATGGGGAACCGGATCGGCCCGCAACTGGCCCTGTTGAAGGCGGCCCCGGCGGCTTTGAACTGATTACGGCATTTTTGATGCCCTCGCGGGCCGCCCGCGCGCTTGCGCAGCCGGGGGGCTTGTGGCAAGGATCGGCCCGCTCTGTAGGGCCCATTCGGCCGATTCTCGTGATCCGGGGCATGCTGCCGTAGCTCAGTGGTAGAGCACTCCATTGGTAATGGAGAGGTCGACAGTTCAATCCTGTCTGGCAGCACCAGTTTTCCCAACAAGATCGGCCTGTTCGGGCGTCGATCGATTTTCCTTACGACGGCGGACCGTCGCTGTAGAAATACGGACTGGTCGTGACGCTGAGATTGCTGCCCATTTATCACCGTGTCATCTGGGATAGAAAAATTGATACCGAAAGTTCTGGCCGTCGTCGGGTGTCTCGGAGCGCTGGGACCGGCCTTTGCGCATGAGGACCTCAAGACCGCGCCGATGCAGCTCACGCTGCAGGTCACGACCGATCCCTCCGACGACCAATGCCGTCGCATCGAAACCTCGAACCCCGCGTCCCTGGCACAGATCTCCCTGTACAGGACCTTCAACGATGATTTCGACGAGCATCCGTTGTCGAAAGGTAAATGGGCGCCGCACTACGCCGGCGGCGCCTCTTGGCCGGAAGCGCGCTACTGGGGCGGAGACGGCTCCGATTTCAAACGGAAAACCACCTATAATGGCGAGCAGCAGATCTATGTGGATCCACGCTATGGCGGCCGGGCAACGACCCCGCTCGGGCTCGACCCGTTCAAAGTACACGATGGCGTGCTCTCGATCATTGCTAGCCGCACGCCTGCCGCGCTGAAGCCGTTGCTGTTCAACAATGAGTACGTGTCCGGCATCCTGACCAGCCAAGGCTCCTTTTCGCAGAAGTACGGATATTTCGAGATCCGCTCGAAGATACCAGTCGGCACCGGCGTATGGCCGGCGTTCTGGATGCTGGCAGATGACGGCGGCTGGCCTCCCGAAATCGACGTGATGGAAGGACGCGGGCAGCGGCCCGGCGATCTCGTGATGACGACGCATTCGCGGATTCCGGCCACCGGACTGATTAAATCCTGCGGGTTCGACTTCCTGGTGCCGGACGCATCGACCGATTTCCACGACTACGGCGCGCTGTGGGCGCGAGATCGAATTGTCTACTTTATCGACCGCAAGCCGGTGTCGGAGATCAAGGTCCCGGTCGGCTTCGACGATCCCATGTACATGATCGTGAACCTTGCGATGGGCTCGAAGTTCTTTGGCGGCGTCGGATTCGTCGACGGCATGTCGCCCGATACGGTCGCATTCGAGATCGACAGAATTTCCGCTTATCAAATCGATTCCTATTAGTCATTGTGGCCGTTCGGAATGGCGCATGCGCGATGCAAGCCTGACGGGAGAAATCGATGTTCGGTAAGTTCTCGCGCCGGCAGTTTGCCAAGCTTGCGGGGTTTTCGGCGCTGGGGATGGCGGCGGCGCCCGCGAAGCCCGCGGACAATGAGATCAAGCCAGCGTCCGACCGGCACGCCCCTGCCCCTTTCCCGAACGGCTTTCTCTGGGGCACGGCCACTTCAGCCTATCAGATCGAGGGCGCGGTCGATGAAGACGGCCGCGGCCGCTCGATCTGGGACATTTTCTCCCACACGCCCGGCAAGATCGGGGATGCCAGCAACGCGGACCGCGCCAACGATCACTATCATCGCTACAAGGAAGACGTTGGCCTGATCAAACAACTGGGGGTCAAGGCCTATCGCTTTTCGATCGCGTGGCCACGGGTGTTTCCCGAAGGCACAGGGGCGGCGAACCCCAGAGGTCTCGACTTCTACGATCGCCTGCTGGACGAGCTTCTGAAAAACGGCATCGAACCGTTCGCGACGCTGTATCATTGGGATCTGCCGCAGGCGCTGCAAGAGCGCGTCGGCGGCTGGCAATCCAGCGACACCTCCAAAGCGTTTGCGGATTATGCCGGCTACGTGGCGGGGCGTTTGACTGATCGCGTCAAAAACATCTTCACGCTCAACGAAGCCGGAAGATTTCTAAACTTCGGCTACGGCTGGGGCATTGACGCGCCCGGTCTCAAACTGCCTCCGGCCGAACTGAACCAGGCCCGTCACCACGTCGTCTTGGCGCATGGTCTCGCCGTGCAGGCGATCCGCGCCTATGGGCGCGCGGGGACCAAAGTGGGCCCGGCCGAAAACATCGCTGCCTGCCTGCCGGCGATCGATACGCCCGAGAATATTCGCGCGGCGGAGATCGCCACGCGCGAATTGAACGCGGGCTTCCTGGGCGTGATCCTGGAGGGCAAATACACCGACAGGTTCTTGCAATATGCCGGCGCGGCCGCCCCCAAATTTACCGCCGACGAACTAAAGATCATTTCCTCGCCGAACGATTTCGTCGGCCTGAACATCTACGCGCCGCAATTTTACGTGATCGCTTCCGACCGCGCGCCGGGCTTCACCGTATTACCCTTCCCCGCTTCGTTTCCGCATATGAATTCCGAGTGGCTCAGGGTCGGCCCGGAGACCATCTATTGGGCGCCGCGGCTGGCGGCAACAATCTGGAACATCGACACGATCTACATCAGCGAGAACGGCACGTCTTCGGCCGACAATCTGGCGGCCGACGGCAACGTCTACGACCTCGACCGCATCATGTATCTGCGCAACTATTTGACCCAGTTGCAGCGTGCGACGTCCGAAGGCGTGCCGGTTCGCGGATACTTCCTGTGGAGCCTGATGGATAATTTCGAATGGATCTTCGGATTCGAAAAGCGTTTTGGACTTTATCACGTGGATTTCGAGACCCAGCGCCGAGTGGCAAAACTCAGCGCGTCCTTCTATCGCGACGTGGTCGCGCGCAATGCGATTGGCACGTAGATGAACCAGACGATGGCGCGCCGGTTTTTCCCGTTGGCAGTCTGGTGCGCGCTTCTCTGGTGCTTCCACGCAAATCCGTCTGTTTCGCTGCAGACCACCGAAGGAACGGATGGCGCCGTATGGACCGCGATCATCCCTGACGCCTTCCCGCAATATGGCTAGGCCGTTTTAGGACTCGATCCCCAGCGGTTTCGTTGGAAAGAGAATCGGGCGAGCATCAATCTTATTTCGCCGCATGTCTCACAGGCGTGGGGACATCCATGGTGGCCGGCAGCTTCGCGCCGACGGCCTCCGCCATCGCGGGCTCTAGCGCCGGGTTCTTTGAGAGGTGATTGCCGATCAGCACGCCGACGATGACGATCATCAGCGCGCCATAGAAAACAAACAGACCGCCGACGAACTTCCAGTAAAATCGTCGGTCGTTCGGGCTGAGATTCTCGGTGAACCGGCGCATGCGTGGCTCCGCGTTGACAGACATCAGGCATCATAATCCGCGCTCGACGCAAGGCCTGTGAACGGCTTCACACATCCGAAATCCCGGTCGGGCGCATGATCGGCTTCCCGAGAATGAAGGCTTGATTGGCATGCCATGCATCGGTCAACATCCCCATCAAGATACTGAGCAGACTGATTCCGATCCTATCCATGACCGCCAACGCGTCGGATTTTGAATGATCAGGCGACCCACCAGGATTGCGCTTCCGTGACCGGCTCCGAACTGAAGCAGCTTCGCGCGGACCTCGGTGTCGCGATCGGGAAAAGCCTGTCGGCTGCCGACATGGCGAAGCTGTGTGGCCTCGATCCCCACGACGGACCGGACACGATACGCAAATGGGAAGTCAGCGGCCCCAGCGGGCCGGCCGGCGAACTGCTTCGCATCCTGGCGATGGCCAGCGACCGTTATCCAATCCTGGAAAACTTCAACGTGTTCGATCGTTTCAACATCCACGAGAGAGACAGGCCCGCGCGCAGAGCGGCCTTCCGCGAGAACATGCGGGACGAGATCCGTCGCCGCCTCGGCTGACTACGTCTTCTTCCGCGCGGTCGCCTTGACCGCGTAGGGACGCAGCGCCTGCCGCGCGTGCTTCTGTTTCACGTCCGCCACCTTGTCCAGCATCTCCTTGAGCGCGTCGAGGGCGGCGGTTTCCTCCGATGTCAATGGCGTCTGGGGGTGGAAATGCGCCAGCAGCACGATCAGCACATCGCCGATGCGGCCGATCTGCCGGCCATAGGTTCCGACATCCGACAGCACCTCCCGTTCCACATCGGGATCGCTGGATTGGCCAAGATTGATATTGACCACGCTAAATTGGCTTCCGACCGGACTGAAGAAGGCCGTGAACGGGTTGATCGACTGCACGACATCTCCGGAAAGCGGCATCTTGAATGTCGCCATGGTCAAACCTCCTGTCCCGGGAGCGGGCTCGGCGCCCGCGGCATTGCCGCAACATACGTTGCGGATCGAGCGGCGCGTGTGATCCATCCCGCAACTGTGACTTTTTGGTCCAGCGCCGGGAACCTGCGCATTTCAGGCATGGCGCGCCTAAATTCCGCGCCAGAAGCCCCCGGGGCGACCCAAATCAAGGCTTCATTCAGGCATCATTAGGATTTCGTTAGTCACGCAAAATTGTAGTTCCACCAATGGGTTGGGAACTTTCCGACTGTGACCTATGGGTGACAGCATTTTAGACAAAATCTGTCTATCTCCGCGCCATGGACGGGGCCGACGCGCGGCGCCTTCGAAACGGATCGCTTGGAGATTAAGCCTGATGAAGAAGTTTCTACTCGCTACTGTGGCCCTTGTCGCTCTCGGCGCGACCGCGCCAGCACTCGCCGCCGATCTGGCGGCTCGCCCCTACACCAAGGCCCCCCCGGCCTATGCTGCCCCGATCTACAACTGGACCGGCTTCTACATCGGCGGCCACGTCGGCGGCGCGTTCGCCGGCGACAACAGCCTGGTCGGCAACAATGGCCGCTTCCTCGGCGGCTTGCAGGGCGGCTTCGACTATCAGTTCGCGTCCAGCTGGGTTCTCGGTGTCGAAGCCCAGTACAGCTGGCTCGGCAGCAACAACACCGGCGTGGTCTTCCCCGGCGGCGTGCTGGTCTCCACCAACAATGACGCGATTGGATCGGTCACCGGCCGGCTTGGCTACACCTGGGGACCGGCGCTGCTCTACGCCAAGGGCGGTTATGCCTGGGAAGACGGCAACCGCCTCGGTGTAAGCATCGCTGGCGTGCCGCAGCCCTTCACCACCAATGGCAACCATCGTGACGGCTACACCGTTGGCGCCGGCCTCGAATACATGTTCGCGCCGAGCTGGTCCGCCAAGGTCGAATATCAGTACTACAACTTCGGCAGCACCACCTTCACGACCGGCCCGGCCAGCATCGTGGGCGTGAGCTTCCGCGACGACGAGCATACGGTTAAGGCCGGCATCAACTACCGCTTCAACCTGGGTGGCCCGGTGGTTGCCAAGTACTGATCGCTGTTTGATCGTAAATCCCTAAGAAAAGGCCGGCCTCGCGCCGGCCTTTTTGCGTTGATTGCAAAAAAGTCGGGCAAAACGTGCCGTTGTGCCCGATTTTGTTAACCCGGTAACGCGATACTGTTGCTCGAATTCGTCCGGGACGAATGCGAGCGCGGGGCAGAAAGCATGGCGTTACAATCGACTGTCGGCAAATTGCGAGGATTTCGCTTGTCGCGCCTTAAATTGGGCGTCAGGGGCAGCCTGTTTGCCGCCTTCGCCGTGATCGCGGGCATGGCCATTGTGATCAGCGCCGGCGCCGGAATCGTGCTCGGACATCTCGGCCGGTCGATGACTGACCTGAGCGGCCGGGACATTCCCCGCCTCGCGGCCAGCCTGCAACTGGCGGCCCAGAGCACCAGTCTGGCCAGCCAGGGACCGGGGCTGCTGGCTTCCCGGACCGAAGAGGCGCTGACCGAACGCGCCAGGAAGATGAAGGAAACCCAGCAGGTCGCGTTGCAAAAGCTGGGCGAGATCATCGAGCTTGGCGCCGACAAGGCGGTCGTCGCCGCCCTCGGCGAAACCGTCAAGAGCATCGACGACGCCATCAAGAGCCTGGACGCAGCGGCGCGCGAACGGCTCGAGACCGCGGCCCAGCACGAGAAGCTGTACCACGCACTGCGCAAGGCCCAGTCGGGCTTCGTTGCCGCCGCCAGTCCCGCATTGATCGATGCCCAGACGGAGCTCAACAGCATCTACGCTGCCGCCAATTTCTCCCAGGACGACGCCACCAAGTCGCAGCGAACCGCCGACCAGCTCGCCGAAATCGTCTTCGGCGGCAATCGGATGGCATTCGACATGATGGCCGCATTGTCGGCTACCAGCGGCGACACGCTGGAAGTCATCGAAAAGGAATTCCGGTTCGCCCAGTCGCGCGTCAAGTCGAATCTCGGTTTGCTGCCCAAAACCACCGCAATGAACGCGCTTCGGGAGGCCGGATCGAAATTGCTGGCGCTCGGCGACGGCAAGACCGGCGCCTTCAAGGTTCGCCAGAAGGAACTCGACGCCGACGATTACGGCCAGCTCATTCTCGAAGAGGCCCGCAAGCTCAATATCGGTCTCGGGATCAGCGTGAAACAGCTCGTCGAGGGCGTGCAGACCGCGACCGACGCCTCGACCTGGCAGGCGCGCCAGGAGATCTCGTTTGCAACCATCGCGATGCTTGCGCTTGGCGGCCTCACGCTGATCGGATCGGCACTGTTCGTCTGGCTCTATGTCGGCCGCAGCATCCTGCGCCGGATCGGGCATCTGCAGCGCTCGATGCAGCTTCTGTCCGACGGCGATCTCGATACGGAAATCCATCGCAGCGCCCAGCGCGACGAGATCGCGGCGATGGCCAATTCGCTGGAGATCTTCCGAGAGAGCATGATCAAGGCACGCGCGCTGAGCGCCGATCAGGACAAGGACCGCGCCGCCAAGGCCGAACGCGCCTCCCGCATGGAAGCCCAGATTGTCGAATTCGAGGCTGCCGTGCGCGCCGCGCTGGATGGCCTGCAGAAATCGGCCAATTCGATGCAGACCACGGCGGAACGCATGTCGACGACCGCCGATCAATCCAGTGCGCTGGTGAGCGTGGTGGCGTCGGCCGCCGAGGAAACCTCGGCCAATGTGCAGACCGTCTCCTCCGGCACCGAGGAACTGTCGTCCTCGATCACCGAAATCGGCCGCCAGGTGATCACCTCGGCGGAAATCGCCCAGAAAGCCGTCGATGAGGCTGGCCAGACCGACGCCACCATGCAGGGTCTCGCCGACAACGCCAGCCGTATCAGCGTCGTGGTCGATCTGATTCAGACCATCGCGTCGCAGACCAACCTGCTGGCGCTCAACGCCACCATCGAAGCCGCCCGCGCCGGCGATGCCGGCCGCGGCTTTGCGGTGGTCGCCTCCGAGGTGAAGAGCCTCGCCAGCCAGACCGCGAAAGCGACCGACGAAATCCGCTCGCAGATCGCCAGCATGCAACAGGTCACCACGACGGCGGTCGGCGCGATCAGGAACATCGGCCAGACCATCGGCGAGATCAACGAGGTGACCACCGCGATCGCCGCCGCGGTCGAGGAACAGGGCGCGGCGACGCGCGAAATCGCCCGTAACATCCAGCACGCCGCCGGCGGTACCTCGGAGGTTTCCAGCAACATCGTCGGCGTCTCCACCGCCTCGGCGCAGGCCGGAGCCGCCGCCGGCGAAGTGCTGAGCGCATCGGGCACGCTCCGCCGCGAAGCCGACGTGCTGCGTTCGGAAATCGACGCCTTCCTTTCGAATATCCGGGCGGCGTAAAGGTTCGCCATGCGCCGCAGGCTTGAGCCTGCGGCCTTAGTGCATGGATTGCGCTACCCTTGCGGTATTAAAGCCTGCCTCGCCGTGTTTTGCTGGGATCGCCGTTGTTTTCGGCTGGCGCCGTGCCGATAGTGCGGCTAAGCCGTACCAGACATTTGCGACCCGAAACGATGCATTCGAAAACAGACACGATCCAATCCTCCGTCGAGGCCCTGCGCTACCCCTGGGAAAATCATCCCGGCCCCGATCAGGTGGTCGAGGTGATGCCGGGCGTATTGTGGGTGCGGCTGAAGCTGCCGTTCCGGCTCAACCATGTGAACATCTATCTGCTCGCCGACGGCGACGGCTGGACCGTGCTGGATTCCGGCTTCGGCAACGAGGAATCGATCGCGGCATGGACCGCGTTGTTCGAAGGCCCACTGGCTCACGTCAAAATCACGCGGTTGATCGTCACCCATTCGCATCCCGACCATGTCGGTCTCGCCGGATGGATCGTCGAGCGCTTCAACTGTCCGCTCTATATGTCGCAGGTGGAATATCTGCAGTCGGTCTACCATCAGAATCGTGGCACCGAAGAGCGCAAGATGGCGCAGCGCCTGTTCTTCCGCCGTCACGGCATGGACGAGAACCTGACAGATAAACTGCTCGGCCGCGGCCAGGAATATCTGAAGCGGGTTTCGATCCTGCCGCCTTCCTACCGCCGCATCTCGCACGGCGACGAGATTTCGATCGGTAGGCGGCGCTTCAAGGTCATCACCGGCGGCGGCCATGCGCTCGATCAGGTGATGCTGTATTGCGCCGCCGACAAACTGTTCCTGTCGGCCGATCAGGTGCTGAGCAAGATCTCGCCGAATGTCAGCGTGTGGGCGGTCGAACCCGACCAGAACTCGCTCGGGGAATATCTGGCCTCGCTGGCGAGCCTCACCACCACCCTGCCCTATGATTTGCTGGTGCTGCCCGGCCATGGCGTGCCGTTCTACGGATTGAAAACGCGCATCAAGCAGCTCGCCGATCATCACGAGGATCGCTGCCGGCTGATCGCCGAGGCCTGCCGGGAAGTCCCGCAGACCTCGAAGGAACTGGTGCCGGTGGTATTCCACAAGCATGTGCTCGACGTGCACCAGATGGGCTTCGCCGCCGGCGAGCTGATCGCCCATGTCAATTACATGCTGGTCGAAGGCCGCCTGACGGCGGAGGAGACCAACGGGGTGCTTCGTTTCAAGACCACCTGACTTCACCGGATGGTGCCGGTACGCCCCCCGAAAGCTTAGGCTTTCGACTAATGGCGCACAGTCCAGTTGCGCCAATGCGTCGGCTGAATGTCGACGTGCTTTTTGTTTAAAGCATCGACCCAGTCGGCTCCATCTTTGTGACAGGGGAACACGAGCGCGTGAACGATTCCATCAAAGTCCAAGACGCAGACTTCGACATCACCATCGGGTGGCGCAATTGAAACGGGCAACCATTCTGCGGGCAACAAATGCATGACGTACCTCCCATGAAAAGTGCGTTTCGGCTTTGATTATATCAGGCGTCTGTTTGGACAGGACTTCGCGAACGAGAGAAAATGGTTCGGTTCCCCTGACCGGCTTGCTCGCTCCTCAGTTCCCGCCACATGCGGTTTTGCCGGTTTAAAAACCCACAACCCGCTCTCCTTGTGCGTCGCCCGTGATGATAGCTCGGATGGCGAACGGCAAGTGTGAACCGGTTCGCATTGCGCCGCTGAAATGCCGGTCATCCAAGAAGGGGCGGCACGCGCCGCTGGTCCACATGATCCGGCTCACGGCATTAGCCCAACGGGTCCGCGCAAGGCGCGGCCCGATGACAGGCTCCGGCATACCCTGCCCCTTTCATCGTCGGTGAACGGAGGATCACGCGCTCGGCAGTCGCGCCGCGGCCTTCAGCGGTCGATCAGTTCCGCTGGTAGGTGCGTCCAACCGGTCTCATGCGGCCGAACACAAGCTCGACAATTGCAAGCGTCAGTGCGATGGCGATGAACGCCATCATCACGCCGCGCGGCGTGAGCATCCGCTCGGGTCTCGGTTCGATGACTGCTGGTGATGCGATCTGCACGATATCGACAATCGGGCGCTGTGATGGCTCGATATCGACCCAGCGATCGACCCACGGCGCCTTCACCGGCTGTTCGTCAAGCAACATCTGCGACATCGATTCGAACCATTTGGGCTGGTCGATCGTGCGCTGAACGTTACGGATCTTCTGAACCTTATGGGTCTGATGGTATCGACGTATCGGTGTCGCGTCCCAGCAATGACCCTCGCCGTGCCAATAGATGTGCACCGAACCAAAATGCTGGCGCGCATCGGTCCTGGTCATGCAGGACTTCGAAGCTTCCGATGGCGTGCTCGCCACCAACACTAACACAACAAATACCGCGACGCGCATCGGGTCGCTCCGTCCAAATTACATACCGGCGAATCAATTCGAATCGAATCGCACCCAGCTTTTGATTACTTGAAGGCGAAATTTAGAAGCCGGCTGCAGGTTATGCACGGTTTCAAGCGACAAGATGTCCCACAAGCTGCCGACACGAAGCCCGATTTGCCGGTTCAGCGTGCCAAGCGTGCCGGTGCGAGCATGCATCGGGATGTCGCGGTCTTCGCCGGGCCGATCAGACAACGGATCGCAGTCTGTGGTTCGTCGAGACTGTACCAACGGCGCAACACCTTTGCATTTCCTTCGGTGGAAACACCATTTCGCTCTCGCGGCGCCATACAATTGCCGACTATGATTTTCGGGTGATGGACGACCAGAATCGCTTTCTCCCGCCGATCGAATTACTGATCGTGATCGCAATCAATTTAGCCGTTGGGGGCTTTGCCTACTACGCATTCAGGCTCTGGGGGCTGTTCGGCAGCTAGCCGAGGGGCTTGGTTTCTGCATGCGGTGATTCCCCACGAGGCGCGAATCGGTCTTTATAGTCTCGATAGACTCGCCCGGGCGATATCCTGGACCGGACGACGCTCTCGAAATCACCGGCACCGTGCGTCCTTCGCATCCGTTCGACTGAGCTTGCAGGATGGCTAGCCCGGCGGCGGGCTCTATGCGCGCTGCAAGGCCGCGGCCTGGATGTCGTCAGGCCGTCGCGTTAAGTCTGGCCAGCGCCGAGGCCTTCAAACGATCCAGATCACGTTCACCGGCGGCGGCCTGCGCCAGAAGATGTTCGGCGATCTCCAGCGCCGACGTCGACCGCTGGTCGATGAATCGTTGATCGGCAAAGACGTCGTCAAGCGCTTGGCGCAAAGCCGCGATCGTGGCGGCATCGTAGGGCTGGCTCGCGGTCATACTCGCCTTCTATTTGACGCCTGTTGCAACAACGTGACCTCGGACAGCCCGCATGCCCGGCAAAGCCGGGCCAAACGGTGGGTGCCAATGGTCAACTGGGAAAACGCTATTTTGACTTTCGAGCAGCCCATATGAACGAGGTCACAGACCGCCAAACAAAAGGAGACCGCCCCGAAGGCGGTCTCTTTGGTCCCGCCGCAGCCTACATCTTGTCTTCGGTTTTCTTTGTCGACTTCGACTTAGCCATCTTTTTCTTGCTCGTTTTATCTTTCGACATATCGGCCTTGGACATGCTGTCACTCTGGGCTGCGGGACCCGTGGTGGCTGGGCCCTTTGTCTCGGTCGATTGAGCCATCACCGCCGAGGAAAACAGAACGAGGGCGGCCGCAGTCAGCATCGTCTTGTGCATTGGAATTCTCCTTGTGAAACCGGCGCGCATCTAACTCGCGTTTCGATTTTCGGTTCCGCGCGGATGATAAGTTGTCGGTGATCTGCGCGCCACGGGCGCGAGCGCACAGCCAGGCTGCGAAAAACCCGGCCGGAATGCCGGGCAATCGCAGTGAATGCATGCGACTGGACAGGGAACGCCGGGGCGGCTGGCTGTCCGGTTTGTGACACGGAAACCTGGCTCATTCCGCAAGCGGGCTTGGTAAGCTCTGTCAGCCGTTGCGCCGGCCGGACGATGGGCTGGCTCACCACCGGACTGAGGCGATCCGAGTGCGCTCCGCGGCAATCAACAGGCCTTGCGCGAACAGGTCGGCGTCGGGCGCCAGCAGCGAAATCGCAGATCCGGTCGCCCTCGCCTCGCCGGGTTAACCTAACCCAATAACATTACCGACAAATGCCATCGACGAATGGGGCGCGCCACGTATCGCGGCCCCGTTGGCTGACGTATTCCAGACTCGATCGATGGCAGAACCTGGTCGATGCAATGTATAAACGCGTGACCCTTGTCGTGAAGCCGGGTCAAATCATCTTTGCGGACGCGAAGGTCGAATGCACGATCCGAACCATGTCGAGGTTCGGCGCCTCGATCGAGGCTTCGCCGCACGCGAACATTCCAGACCAGTTTGCCTTGCTGGTCAGTTCCGATCACAAATCCTATGCCTGTAACGTTGTCCGGCGCAGGGGCAAGCGCATGGTCATCGCCTTCGCCTAGACGACAAGCTTCCAGTTCCAGGTCGCTGCGGGCAGATGCTGGGTCTGCTGCCCCGTTTACTAAAGGGAATTCGCGACGGCCCCGCGAGCCGTCACTTCACCCTCTCAACGCGTATCACTGGCTTGCCGTTCTTTTCTCTGATCGTACTCGTTCTGAAGAAAAATCCGAGGAGAACGGAGTAATGCAGAGCCAGGCTTGTCACCATTCTTGTATCGGCCAGAAATGTGTCGCCAACTCTCATCGCGGCGAATTTTTTACGCCAATATCCGTAGGGCTTACGCTCCTTCAACATGCGGCTCACCTGGCAGAGTGTGCATGGCTGCTGCCAAGCTGAGCGCACCACCAGGCGGCCAGCGGGCTCACGTGGTCGGCGTCCCGCTATTCAGCAACTGGGAAACGGCGGTGACAAGTTGCGCCGGGGCGAATGGCTTGGTCAAAAGGACGCTGTTGGGAACGCCATTTGAAGGCCATTGATCGGCGCTCTGGCCGGTCATGTAGATGATGGGAAATTCCGGGTCGATCTCTCTGGCATGCTTAGCAACTTCCCAACCGTCCATCCTGCCCTTCAGATTGATATCGGTCACAAGCGCGCGGTATTTGCCCTTGCTCCCTTTCAACAAGGTCACCGCCTCTTCGCCCGAGGCAGCGATAGCCGGTTCAAAACCGCCATCACCGAGAGCTTCTTCGATAATGCCCTGAATTGACTGGTCGTCTTCAACGACCATGATCACCAACATGTCTTCCACGCCCCAACTCCCCTTTTTTTAGCCGCGCTGTTACCGCGGCCGGGCGGCTCTTCTGTTGTTTTAAGTTTCGGGTCTGATGACCGGCGCAAGGCGGCTGGTCGCGGGTTCAACGTCCGGCGCAAGAGGGCTGAGCCCCGGCCTCGCATTCGATTCATCTACCTGGGATTTCAGAGCAGCGGCTTTTTCTACCAGAACGGCAGCAAGCTGAGGGTTGCTGGTTGACTGGGCGAATTTGAGCAGCGTCCGCGCCTGACGCGTGAAGTAATATCTGCCGATCACGACGTTCCCCACTCGACACCCAGCGCAATTTATAACACGCGCAAATCAGGCATTGGTTCCCGCCGAAATGTACAAAAGTGCACTTCTGGAACTCGAGCGATGATTCGATCGCCTGCCCGAACCCGCCGACAGGGCGGAAGATGGCGGAATCGTGCCGCCGTTGCCCAAGGCGGCACGGCAGGGCGTGGCCCCAGAAGCTCCGCGGAGCCTGTCATGGTGCCTTGGGGCGCGCATGACGCGATCCGCTGGCAGGGGTCGTCGCGGTTGCCGCGGCGATGAAACTGGAACCGCACGCCGCCGTTGGGATCATCGGCCATGCCGTGTCCGGCGCGACCGCCGGTCATTTTTCCGGCTGGAGCGTGGCGGTTTTGTGCCGTTACTGGAATTTCGATTCCGCCGGAAATTCAGACGTGCGCATTCCCCGCATAGAAGCCGCTCGATCACGGCGACGGCTTTTTGGCCGACGACTTTCCGGTCCGCAGCCTTCCGGTCTTGTGCACCTTCGAACGCGCCGTGGCCAAAACCTCCCGAAAGCCCGGGTACCGGGTCAACGCCGTGGTGGCAGCGAACCCGAAGAAACTGGAGCGGCTCATGCCGAGTTCCGCCGCGCGCCGGTCGATCTGCCCGATCAGACTTTTCGGAAGGTAGACATTGACGCGCTCGGATGGATCCGGCGGGTCCACGCCCACGATGAAATAGGCGGGATGGTCGCAGCCCTTGGGCAACACGATCCGCTCAATTGGCGTCGGTTGGGGAAGCGGCTGGCCGCGCTCGAACAACTCATCGACCGCTTGCGCCAGCGCGTTTTCCGCCCTCTCGATGGCCTGCTCCTGCGATTTTCCAGCGGCGACGCAGCCGGGAAAATCGGGAAACCATGCGCCGAACGTTGCCTTGGGACCGCGCTCCAGAACCGCCGGGTAAAGCCGTTTTTTCATTTGGCCTCTTCGTGGCTTTGTGCTATTTCACACACCAAGATGTGTTGAATCACACACCATCCTAACATCGTCCCGAACGGGGCGAAAGGGACCGATGGACCGGCAAGGCGAACTCAGCATCATCCGGGCGGCCTACGCCAAACAGATTCTGGCCGCCACGCGGATCATGGACAATGCGCGTCTCGAGGCAGCGTTCAGCGCAACGCGCCGGGAGGACTTTCTCGGGCCCGGTCCATGGTGGATCCTCCGACGGTTCCGGGACTACGTCACGACGCCCAACGCCGATCCGGTTTATCTCTACACCGACGACCTCGTCGGCATTCTGCCCGAACGGCATCTCAACAATGGGCAACCGTCGTTGCATGCGCACCTCATTCATCAGGCATCGCCGGCGGCAGGCGAACATGTCGTGCATATCGGAACCGGCACCGGCTATTACACCGCCATCCCGAACTCGCCGCGCGAGCCAAAACCAATTTCGCGACATACCCAAACGTCGATATCGTCGAGGGCGACGGCGCTCTCATTTCGTTCGATACGGCCGATGTCATTTACATCAATGCCGGCTGCACACGGCCGGCCGAAAGCTGGCTTGATCGGCTCGCCGATGGCGGACGCCTGATCCTCCCGATGACGTCAGACCAAGGTTTTGGGGCAAAAGACCAGGGTTTGGCGGCAAGGTCGCTGGCACAGATCGAGAGGGCCGGCGCGGTGTTTCGTATCGAGCGCCGCGGCAAGGACTATTTGGCTAACTGGATTTCGGGGGTTGCGATCTTTCCTTGCGCCGGAAACCGCGACGAGGTGTCCGAGCGTGCGCTCGCCGAAGCCTTCACCAAAGGAGGCTGGCCGAAGGTCACGCACCTCTATCGCAATCAGGATATCCCCGAGGAGCGTTGCTGGCTTCGCGGATCGGGATGGTGCCTCGCCCATAGCTGACCTGAACGAGCGGGGGCGAGTTCCGCTTCGGATGCCGATGGCGTGCTTCGCTTCGGTTTCATCCTTGGCGATCATCTCGCCGGCGATCAAAAGCACCTCCCGGAATGGTGAAGTCGAGCGGCTGCCGGACGAGTTTTCTTTTGCGATCACGGTTACTAGTATGTCGGCCGCGCCAAACTGTTCAGTGCACCCCCATGTGTGACTTCGAACCTGGGCAGATCTGACGACACCCGTTGGAAAAGAGCGGTTAGTCAGCGTGAATGCAGTTGCGAAAAAACTCCTGATCGTTTGCTGTGCCGCCGCGCTGGTCGAGATGTTGGCGGTTTGCCGCGCCTTGGCGGAGCCGCCTGATTTCAGCGGCGTATGGCTTCCGGACGTGCAAGACCAGAAGCGCCAGGAAACCGCGAACGCCCCGCCCTGGAAGCCGGATATTCTGCCGCAGATCCAGCACATGGTTGCCGAGGAAAAAGCCGGCCGGCCTTTCCTTGTGCTCAACTATTGTCTGCCGCACGGCATGCCGAGCTGGATGCTGATCACGCACAATGCGTTTGAGCTTCTGACCACCCCGGGCCGCATCACCATGCTGGGTGAAGTCGATGGCAACCGGATGCGACGGATCTACATGGATGGTCGTCCGCATCCCGAAGACCCCGATGTGACGCTGCACGGCCACTCGATCGGGCATTGGGACAGCGAAACGCTGGTGATCGACACCACGGCCATCGCGCCGCAGGCCTATATCGCGATCAGTGAGGCGGTCGGCATCCCCAATAATGGCGACATGCATGTTGTCGAACGGCTACATTTGGCGAAGCCGGATGTTCTCTACGACGAGCTTGAAATAACGGCGCCGAAGGTTCTCAACGCAGCCTGGAAAACCACGCGGATTTTCCGCCGCTATCCCGAACGTCATTTCGAGATCACTGAAGGGGAATGTGCTCAGGAAGACCTGCTCCCAGGGAAGGATCAGTTCGGCAACGACATATTCGTTCCCAACCCACAAGGCCCCTACGGCTCAGTCCACACCGTGAAATAGGGATGCAGTGAAATAAGGATGATGCAGATGCCGCCGAGAATCGTTCCGCTCGCTGTGAGCCTGATCTTCAGCCTGGCCTTCAGCCTGGTCTTGGGTTTTGGCGGCATCGCAGCCGCGCATCATTCCAATGCCGCTTACGATCTCGAGCATCCCCAAACCATGGAAGGCACCGTCAAGAGCGTCAACTGGACCAACCCTCACATTAGCTTCGTCGTCGAGAAAGACGTCAAGAACGGCGAACCACCAAGCACGTGGGTGTTCGAAGTCTCAAGCCCGGGGGTTTTGACGCGCTCGGGCTGGACCAAACGCTCGCTGCAGCCCGGCGATCACGCGGTCTTCCGCTATGCGCCGCTTCGTGACGGCAATCCCGGCGGGTTCCTGCAGAAAGTCACGCTGCCGAGCGGTCAGGAGCTGAGTTATACCCTGATGCCCGGCGAGCAATGAGACGATGATTGACGCCGCCTTTGACGCCACCTTGGGCGAATTCTCCAAATGGCTGGCGGAGACTTCGCTGAGCCACACCATCCAGACCACCAAATGGATGATACCGACCCTTCAGATCATTCACATTCTGAGCGTTGCCGTGGTGTTTTCTTCCGCGATCCTGGTGGATCTTCGGATCTGGCGGTTGCTCGAGCGCGACGTGCCGTTGCCCGAGGTCGCGCGGCGCTTCCTGCCAACGATCTGGCCGGTCCTGCTCATCCTGTTGACCACGGGAAGCCTGCTGATCGTCGGCGAGCCGCGGCGGTCGCTGCTCAATTTCACCTTCTATCTCAAGATGGCGCTGCTGGCTGTCGCCATCATGCTGACTGCCGGGCTGCAACGGTCGATATCGTCATCGCCGGGCTCTTGGGACAAGGATCGAGCGCGCCGGATCGCAGGACGGTTCGCGGCCACCGTCTCGATATTGGTCTGGAGCAGCATTCTATTCGCCGGACGTTGGATTGCTTATACGCAGGCGGGATGATGCAGCCGCTTCTGGATTTTATTTCATATTTCGAGGACAGCGCCCTGGCGGACAACATTCGCGAGAACGATTGGCTGTTTCCCCTGATTGAATCGGTGCACGTGGTCTCGATTTGCCTGGTGGTTGGCTCCATTCTTGTGGTCGATCTGAGATTGCTTGGGCTCGCCTCCGTGAACCGGACGGTGAGCCGCATCACCAGCGGAATTTTGCCCGTCACCTGGGGCGCGTTCGCCGTTGCCTTTGCCTCGGGCATCCTGCTGTTCATTTCCAACGCCACCAAGTACCTGGACAACGGCTATTTCGTTGCCAAGATTTTTCTCATCTGCGCGGCCGGTCTGAACATGGCGATCTTTCATGGCATAAGCGCCAAAGATTTGCCGCGGTGGGAGAAGCAGACGGTGCTGCCGCGCCGAGTGCGGCTGGCGGGAGGATTTTCCATTCTGCTCTGGGTTGCGGTGGTCGCATGCGGGCGCTGGATCGGATTTACCATGCAGGTTCACTAAGATGATCAACATTCGCCGCTGTGTCGGCACTCTAGTCGCAGTCGTCATGACGTGCGTGGCCGTATCGCCATCGATATCCGACGACGCAGTGCCGCCCTTCCAACCCCATGTCGATATGAAGACCTTCATGGAGCATGTCCTTGGCCCGGCCGCGGCGATCATCTGGAAAGTCAACGGACTGGTCATCGACGAAAAAGGTGAGCATGATCTCTCCCCGAAGTCGGACGACGACTGGGAGCAAGTCGTAAGCGGCGCGGCAACGCTGGCCGAGGCCACGAACGCGCTGATGATTCCGCAGCGGGCGCGTGATCAGGACTGGAACCGTTATGTCAAGAAACTGGCGGACGCGGCGAACCAGGCTTACCGCGCCGCGGAAGTCCATGACTTGAAATCCGTCTCGGAGGTCAGCGACCAGCTCGACGGGATTTGCACGGCTTGCCACCGTCACTATGGACTTGAATAAAGGGTGACGTTTCGGGAATTAAGCCGGTTCCAGCACACCGAGAAACTGATCTCCTCCGTGTGCCAGGCAATGTCGCCCTATTCCATTCCGTCTCACTTCCGCCCTGAAACATCGGCTAACCGCAAAATCCATTAGCGTGTTGATCAGGATCAAGTTTTGTTCCGCGCTGGAAGCAACCCTTCTGCCATCCATTGCGCGCCAGAAACGATAATTCCGGCTCGACATCAAAGCTGGAAACGCTCTAAAACGGCTTGAGCCGCTTCCGGCCTCACGCTTCGCCCCGGGTCTTGCGATGGATTACAGCAAATTCTTCAGTACCGCCCTCACCCGCCTGCATGACGAGCGGCGCTACCGGGTTTTCGCCGATCTCGAGCGGATCGCGGGCCGGTTTCCGCACGCGGTGTGGCACTCCCCGAACGGGCCTCGCGATGTCGTGATCTGGTGCTCCAACGACTATCTCGGCATGGGGCAGCATCCGAAGGTGGTCGGCGCCATGGTCGAGACCGCCACCCGCGTCGGCACCGGCGCCGGCGGCACCCGCAACATCGCCGGCACCCATCATCCGCTGGTGCAGCTCGAGCAGGAACTGGCCGATCTGCACGGCAAGCAAGGCGCGTTGCTGTTCACCTCGGGCTATGTCTCGAACCAGACCGGCATCGCCACCATCGCCAAACTCATTCCGAACTGCCTGATCCTGTCGGATGCGCTGAACCACAATTCGATGATCGAGGGCATCCGCCAGTCCGGCTGCGAGCGCCAGGTGTTCCGCCACAGCGACATGGCCCATCTCGAAGAACTGCTGCGCGCCGCCGGGCCCGACCGGCCAAAACTGATCGCCTGCGAGAGCCTGTATTCGATGGACGGCGATATCGCACCCTTGGCGAAGATCTGCGACCTCGCCGAGCGCTACGGCGCCATGACCTATGTCGACGAAGTCCATGCGGTCGGCATGTATGGACCGCGCGGCGGCGGCATCGCCGAGCGCGACGGCGTCATGCTCCGCATCGATATCCTGGAAGGCACGCTTGCCAAGGCGTTCGGCTGCCTCGGCGGCTATATCGCCGCCAGCTCCGATATCATCGACGCGGTCCGGTCCTACGCCCCCGGCTTTATCTTCACTACGGCGCTGCCGCCTGCGATCTGTTCGGCCGCGACCGCCGCGATCCGGCACCTCAAGAGCTCGAGCTGGGAGCGGGAGCGCCATCAGGATCGCGCCGCCCGCGTCAAGGCGATCCTGACCGCCGCCGGCTTGCCCGTGATGTCGAGCGAAACCCATATCGTGCCGCTGTTCGTCGGCGACCCCGAAAAATGCAAACGGGCCAGCGACATCCTGCTGGAAGAGCACGGCATCTATATCCAGCCGATCAACTATCCGACCGTCGCCAAGGGCGCCGAGCGGCTGCGGATCACGCCGTCGCCCTACCACGACGACCGATTGATCGATCAGCTCGCCGAGGCCTTATTGCAGGTCTGGGAGCGTCTCGGCCTGCCGCTTGCGGAAAAGTCCCTGGCGGCGGAATAGCGTTAACCGCTCGGCGGCTAATCTTAACGGTTCCGACCGGCGGCATCCGATGCTTTGCCGGCCCGATCCGGCTATACTCCCTCCCTGCGACGGCTGTCGCCGACGGGTGCGCGGTCGAATCCCGCGCTGGTACCTGTTAAGGGAGATAAGCAGCAATGCTGCACGACTGGGGCGTGATCGGAGCCGCCTTCGCCTATATCGGGTTCCTGTTTTTCGTCGCCAGCTACGGCGACCGCCTGTCGCCGACCCAGCGCGGGCGCGCCAGCGCGCTGATCTATCCGCTGTCGCTGGCGATCTATTGCACGTCCTGGACATTTTTCGGCTCGGTCGGATTCGCCACCCGCACCAGCGTCGATTTTCTCGCGATCTATGTCGGCCCGATGCTGATGATCGGATTGTGCACGCCGCTGCTGCGCCGCGTGATCCAGCTCGCCAAGTCGCAGAACATCACCTCGATCGCCGATTTCATCGCCGCCCGCTACGGCAAGAGCCAGGCCGTCGCCGCGACCGTCGCGCTGATCGCCATCATCGGATCCGTTCCCTATATCGCGCTCCAGCTCAAGGCGGTGGCGTCGTCGCTGGAAACCATCCTCAGCGAGGACCAGGCGTTCTCCTCGATCCCGATCGTCGGCGATATAGCGCTGATCGTGACGCTGGCGATGGCGGCATTCGCGGTGTTGTTCGGAACCCGGCAGAGCGATGCAACGGAACATCAGCACGGCCTGATGCTGGCGGTCGCCACCGAATCCATCGTCAAGCTGGTGGCCTTCATCATCGCCGGTGCGTTTGTCACGTTCTGGATGTTCTCACCCAATGAGCTGATCGAACGCGCGATGAAAACGCCGGAAGCGGTGCGCGCCATCAACTACACGCCGTCGATCGGCAATTTCCTGACCATGACGCTGCTGTCGTTCTGCGCGATCATGCTGCTGCCCCGGCAGTTTCACGTCAGCGTGGTGGAGAATTCCAGCGATGCCGAGGTGGGGCGGGCGCGCTGGCTGTTTCCATTGTACCTGGCCGCCATCAACCTGTTCGTGATTCCGATCGCGCTCGCAGGCCTCGTCACCTTCCCGTTCGGCGCCGTCGACAGCGACATGTATGTGCTGGCGTTGCCGATCGAGGGAAATTCCCCCTTGCTCAGCGTCGCGGTCTTTGTCGGCGGCCTGTCGGCGGCAACCGCGATGGTGATCGTGGAATGCGTCGCGCTTTCGATCATGGTCTCGAACGATATCGTCGTGCCGCTGGTGCTGCAGCGGGCCGCGGTATCGCGCACGGGCAAGGATTTCGGCGACTTCCTGCTCCGGGTTCGCCGCTTTGCGATTTTTGCCATCATGGTGATGGCGTATTTCTACTACCGCGCGCTGGGCAACACCCAGCTGGCGGCGATCGGCCTGTTGTCCTTTGCGGCCATCGCACAGCTCGCGCCGGCGTTCTTCGGCGGCCTGATCTGGCGGCGCGCCACCGCGCGCGGCGCCATGGGCGGCATGCTGGTCGGCGTCGCCGTGTGGATCTATACGCTGTTTCTCCCGAGCTTCCTGGAGGGCAACACCGCGGGCCTGTTGCTGCTGCAGCACGGCCCGTTCGGCATCGAGGCATTGCGTCCGCAAGCCCTGTTCGGCGCCGATCTGCCACCGCTGCTGCACGGCGCGCTGTGGTCGCTCTCGCTGAATCTTTTGACCTATGTCGGGCTGTCGCTGGCGCGTCCGCCGTTCTCCATCGAGCGATTGCAGGCGGATCTGTTCGTGCCCAACGCGATCCCGCCGATCGCGCCGACGTTCCGGCGCTGGCGCACCACGGTGACCGTGCAGGACATCCAGAGCACGGTGGCACAGTATCTCGGCCCCGAACGCGCCCAGCATTCGTTCGAGGCCTTCGCGGCCACGCACCGCACCAGCCTGGAGCCGGCCGCGCCCGCCGACTTCGAGCTGCTGCAGCACGCCGAGCATCTGATCGCTTCCTCGATCGGGGCCGCGTCCTCGCGCCTGGTGATGTCGCTGTTGCTGCGCAAGCGCACCGTCTCCGCCAAGGCGGCGCTCAAGCTGCTCGACGACTCCCACGCCGCGCTGCACTTCAATCGCGAGATATTGCAGACCGCGCTGAATCACGTGCGCCAGGGCATTGCCGTATTCGACCCGGATTTGCAGCTGATCTGCTCGAACCGGCAGTTCGGCGAAATCCTCGGGCTGCCGCTGCATCTGGTGCAGATCGGAATTCCGCTAAAGGAAATCCTCGAATTCATGGGAGCGAGCAGCCCGCCCGGCGCGGGCGATCGCGAATCCCTGATCGAAATGCGGCTGGCCGCCTACACCGCCGAAGGCGAGCCCTATCTGGAACGGCTGCCCGACCGCCACATGGTGATCGAGGTCCGCGCCAACCGGATGCCCGGCGGCGGGCTGGTCATCACCTTCTCCGACGTCACCCCGAGCTTCGAGGCCGCCGAAGCGCTGGAACGCTCCAACGCCACGCTGGAAAAGCGCGTGCGCGACCGCACCGAGGAACTCACCCGCCTGAATTCGGAGCTGGCGCTGGCCAAGAGCACGGCCGAGGACGCCAGCATCTCGAAAACCCGTTTCCTCGCGGCGGCGAGCCACGACATCCTGCAGCCGCTGAACGCCGCGCGGCTCTATGTGACAAGCCTGGTCGAGCGCCAGAACGGCGGCGAGGATTCGCGGCTGGTCGAGAACATCGACGATTCGCTGGAGGCGATCGAGGAAATCCTCGGCGCGCTACTGGACATTTCGCGGCTCGATGCCGGCGCCATGACGACGGCGATCACGAGTTTCAAGATCGGCGACATGATGCGTTCGCTTGAAATCGAGTTCGCGCCGATGGCGCGGGCCAAGGCGCTGAAGCTGACCTTCGTGCCTTGTTCGCTGCCGGTGGAATCCGACCGCCTGCTGCTGCGGCGGCTGTTGCAGAACCTGATCTCCAACGCGATCAAATATACGCCGCGCGGCCGTGTGCTGATCGGCTGCCGGCGCCGCGGCCAATCGCTGCAGATCGGCGTCTACGATACCGGCGTCGGTATTCCCATCGTCAAGCGCGGCGAGATTTTCAAGGAGTTTCACCGCCTTGAGCAGGGCGCGCGGATCGCGCGCGGCCTTGGGCTTGGATTATCGATCGTCGAGCGCCTCGCGCGCGTCCTCAACCACGGCATCGCGCTCGATTCCAATGTCAGCGGCGGTTCGTTCTTCTCGGTGACCGTGCCGATCGCGAAGGCCGTCAACCACACCGCGGCGGTCACCAGCGCGACGCCGCTCTCGCGGACGCCGATGAGCGGTTCACTGATCGTGTGCGTCGAGAACGATGCGGCGATCCTGGATGGCATGCGCACACTGCTGACCGGCTGGAACGCCGAAGTCATCGCGGTGACCGATGCCGACGCCGCGATGGAGGCGATCGAGGCCGCGGGCCGGCGGCTTACCGGTCTTCTGGTCGACTATCATCTCGATCGCGGCAACGGCATCGCCGCGATCCGCGACATTCGCCGCCGGTTCGGGAGCAGCATTCCGGCGATCCTGATCACCGCGGATCGCAGTCCGCGTGTGCGGGCGGCGGCGCGCGAGGAAAATGTCGCCGTGCTCAACAAACCGGTCAAACCGGCATCGCTGCGGGCGCTGCTCGGTCAATGGCGCACCCAGCAGATGGTGGCGGCGGAATAAACCCGTCATCGTGAGGAGCCAACCGGTCCCGCGCCTCGTCCGGCCCAATGATAAACTCCGCGACGAAGCGATCCCACCGGCAGCCACATCTGGGCACTGGATTGCTTCGCTAACGTTCGCAATGACGATCGAGGTTTCGTTTGCGCTACGTGCTTTTTCGGTCAGAGCCGTTACGCCGACGGCGTGCCCTGGCGCCACTGCCCGCCGGCGATTTTAGCGGCCGCGATCACGGCCTGGGTGCGGCTTTCGACGCCGAGCTTCTGCAGGATCGCCGATACATGCGCCTTGATGGTCGCTTCCGACACGCCAAGCTCATAGGCGATCTGCTTGTTGAGCAGGCCTTCCGACAGCATCATCAGCACCCGCACCTGCTGCGGCGTCAGCGTCACCAGCCGGTCGCGCAGGCGGGTCATATCCGGATCGGCGGCCGATGACACGTCGGTGTCCGGCGGGATCCAGACGTCACCCTCCATGACTTTCGCGATCGCGTCGCGCAGCGTCTCCACCCCGAACCGCTTGGGAATGAAACCAGAGGCGCCGAAATCCAGCGATCTTCGGATCGTCCCGCCATCGTCGCTGGCCGATACGATGACCACCGGGATCGCCGGATACTGCGCGCGCAGGTAAATCAGGCCGGAGAAGCCGCTGATTCCCGGCATCGTCAGATCGAGCAGGATCAGATCGACATCGGAATCCCGCTCCAGCAGAGCGGTCAACTCGTCGAACGATCCCGCCTCGTCGATCTTCGCGGACGTCACGACGCTTGCCACCGCCTGTCGCAGCGCATCGCGGAACAGCGGGTGGTCATCGGCGATCACAAGGCGGGTGCTGGCAGCGGTACTCATCTATCTCTTGCGAGCGGATTGCGGCAAACCGCCGACCGCGTTGTGAAAATGCTCGGAACGAACTTCCTGGCAATTCTCCCCCTATGGGGGGACGCATGCAAGCGCCCAATAATGCTTTGCCTTAAAGCAGTTAATCGCCGCGATTGTGCGCTGCAATATGGTGGGAGCGAGCGCATGGTTCGGACGTTTGGAACGTCGGCCCCATCGCCATGCCGGTGCACAGGGCCAAAAGTCTTATTGGGTGAGGTTTCACGGCGATGTTACCGTCAACTGAAGCCCGTGATAATCCGGCCAAGTTCGGCGCAAGCTTTGATCAACGATTTCGGGGAGCGATCCAATGTCCACAATGGCTGTAACACAAGCGAGAACCGGCGGCATGACGAGGGACGAACGCTTCGTCATTCTCGCATCCTCGCTTGGCACCGTGTTCGAATGGTATGACTTCTATCTCTACGGATCGCTCGCCAGCATCATCGGCGCGCAGTTCTTCTCAGCCTATCCACCGGCAACGCGCGATATTTTCGCGCTGCTGGCCTTCGCCGCCGGCTTCCTGGTGCGTCCGTTCGGCGCCATCGTCTTCGGGCGCATCGGCGACATCGTCGGACGCAAATACACCTTCCTCGTCACCATCCTGATCATGGGTCTGTCGACCTTCATCGTCGGCCTGTTGCCGAACGCGGCAACGATCGGCTTTGCCGCACCGGTCATTCTGATCGGGCTGCGTCTGGCGCAAGGCCTGGCGCTCGGCGGCGAGTATGGCGGGGCCGCCACCTACGTGGCCGAGCATTCGCCGCAGGGCAAGCGCGGCTACTATACCTCGTTCATCCAGACCACCGCGACGCTCGGCCTGTTCCTGTCGCTGCTGGTGATCCTGTTCACCCGCACGGCGATTGGCGAGGCGGATTTCGCCGCCTGGGGCTGGCGTATTCCGTTCCTGGTATCGGTCTTCCTGCTCGGTATCTCGGTCTGGATCCGGCTGCGCCTCAATGAATCGCCGGTGTTCCAGAAGATGAAGGACGAGGGCAAGGGTTCCAAGGCCCCGCTGACCGAAGCCTTCGCCAACTGGAGCAACGCCAAGATCGTCATCCTGGCACTGATCGGCGGCACCATGGGTCAGGGCGTGGTCTGGTACACCGGCCAATTCTACGCGCTGTTCTTCCTGCAATCGATCCTGAAGGTCGACGGCTATACCGCCAACCTGCTGATCGCATGGTCGCTGGTGTTCGGCACCGGCTTCTTCATCGTGTTCGGTGCGTTGTCCGACAAGATCGGCCGCAAGCCGATCATTCTTGCCGGCTGCCTGATCGCGGCGCTGACCTTCTTCCCGATCTTCCGGATGATCTCTTCCAACGCCAACCCGGCGCTGGAAAAGGCCATCGAAGCAACCAAGGTCGAAGTCGTCGCCGACCCCGCAGGCTGCGGCGATCTGTTCAACCCGGTCGGCACCCGCGTGTTCTCCGCGCCGTGCGACACCGTCCGCGCGTTCCTGGCCCAGTCCTCGGTCAAGTATTCGACCAGCTATGGGCCCGCGGGCTCCGGCGTGAAGGTGATGGTGAATGGCAAGGAAGTGTCCTACGCTGACGCGAAAGCCGGCAATCCGGCTGTCGCGGCGGCCGTTGCCGCGGCAGGCTATCCGAAGGCCGGCGACCCAGCCATCGTGAAGATGTCGAACCCGTTCGATATCTTCCGTCCGCAGGTTGCGGCGATTATCGGACTGCTGTTCATCCTGGTGATCTTCGTCACCATGGTGTACGGGCCGATCGCGGCGATGCTGGTCGAACTGTTCCCGACCAAGATCCGCTACACCTCGATGTCGTTGCCCTATCACATCGGCAACGGCTGGTTCGGCGGACTATTACCCGCAACCTCGTTCGCGATCGTGGCCTCGACCGGCGATATCTATGCCGGTCTGTGGTATCCGATCATCTTCGCAGCGATCACCGCGGTCGTCGGCTTCTTCTTCCTGCCGGAAACCAAGGACGTCGACATCAAGACGAACTGAGAGCTGCTCCGGCAGCGAAAGCTGTCGGAGAGGACTGGCGCGCAAACCGGCCGCGGATCGCTCCGCGGCCGGTTTTGCTTTTCATGAGGTTGAACCCGCAAACTGCAGCACGATCTCGCGGCGGTGCGGGCGGCGGCGATGCTCGATCAGATAGATCGCCTGCCAGGTTCCGAGTGCCAATTCGCCGTTCAGGACCGGGATATGCAGCGAGCTTGCCGTCAGCATGGTCTTGATGTGCGCCGGCATATCGTCGGGACCTTCGGTGTCGTGGCTCCAACCGGCGTGCTCGGGCGCGAGCCGGCCGAGCACCGTCATAAGATCGTCGAGCACGGAGGGATCGGCATTCTCCTGGATCGTCAGCGACGCCGAAGTATGGCGGATGAACAGCGTCACCGCCCCCTCTCGCGCGTGCGCGTCAAGCACAAACTTCGCGACCTCGGCGGTGAGATCGACGAAGCCGGCGCCGGAGGTTTGAACCGTGAGAAGCGACGACACGATGGCGTCGGCGCTGACGGCGGATGGCGGGGAGCGGGATAGCGATCTGGTTGGGGTCACGAATTATCTCTCCACACGTCGTCCCGGCAAAGGCGGGACCCGTAGCCACCGGCGTCGATTATTGCGGAAGATATCAACCGCCGCCGCGCAAACAAAATCGAGGGGCCGCGGCGCCGCGATGAACGCAATGGCGTACACGCTGGGATCCCGGCCTTCGCCGGCACGACTCGCGGAGAGAGAATGCCCGCCCATCAAATCCTGCCCGAGAGGTCCTTCTGCATTCGGCTGGCCATCTCGACCAGCCGCCGCCACGCCTGCTCGAGGAATGACATCATACGATCCATGTCGCGGTCGCTCGGCAGCGGAATTTCGATTTTGCGCTCGCCTTCGGCCACCTTCGGTTCGGGCTTTTTCAGCGAATCCGTCTTTGGCAGCGGCTCGTCGATCTTGCCGGTGACGGTCGGCTCGCGGTCCGCCAGTTGGGCCTTGAGTCTTTCATTGTCGGCCTGCAGCCGGCCAATTTCCACGTCGAGTGCGGCGCGTTCGTCGGGCACGGCGTAGCAAGCCCACCCCGTGCCGGTGTTGTTGCAGGTCGACACAGTGCCGGTCCGTGTATCGAGCCTCAGCACGCCGTCGGCGACCGGAGACAGCGCGTAGCGGCCATTCTCGGTATCCGGCATCGACTGCGCGGCAACCGCAGCGCTTTCGCCGCCACCCAAAGCAAGGCAAAGTATTACCGCCGCCATGACGGGGGCGGAGAATTTCGAGGGCGAGGTCGCTGTGTTCATGGGTTGCTCCGCCTCAAAGCCAGTGCGGTTTCCTGTCCCGCACACGATCCTACACCTGCGGGCGATAGGGCGCACGACCTGACTTCAACGCGTCCGCGAGCAATTCGATCCGGTCCTGTCCCCAGAACACCTCGCCGTCGAGCACATAGCCCGGCGATCCGAACACGTCGGCGGCCAGCGCATCCCTGCGGTTCTTCTCGTAGGCCGCGCCGATCTCGTCGGATCCCGAGCGCTCGACCAGCTGCTTGCCGGGAAGCCCCGAATCGTCCGCCATTTTTTCCAGTGTCGCGGGATCGGCGAGGTTCAGCTGATCTTCCCAGACGCCGGCATAGGCCCGCTGCA
>WNGI01000933.1_pt1 | contig 30789 bp, 26 predicted proteins | sample 5400621 | NCBI WGS metagenome assembly WNGI01 (sample SAMN13153374, study PRJNA577476) | soil metagenome | isolation source: 20 cm soil or saprolite under Garry oak tree replicate 1 | place: USA:California | collected 2016-06-15
TCCCACTTCATCTGCCAGATCCCGAGCCGCTCGGCGAGCGGAGCGTAGATCTCCATCGTCTGGCGGGCGATCCGCACCTGTTTGTCGGACGGGAGGGCGTACAGCGTCCGCATGTTGTGGAGCCGGTCGGCCAGCTTGATGAGGACGACCCGGATGTCCTCGGCCATCGCCAGCAACATCTTCCTGATGTTCTCGGCCTGCTGCTGCTCGTGGCTGTGCGTGCTGAACTTCGAGAGCTTCGTGACGCCGTCAACCATGTGGGCGACCTCGGCGCCGAAGCGGTCCTCGAGGTCGGTCAGGCCGTACTCGGTGTCCTCCGGCACGTCGTGCAGGAGGGCCGCCTGGACGGCGACCGGGTCGATCCCGAGCTCGGCCGTGATCTGGGCCGACGCGATCGGGTGCGTGACATAAGGCTCACCAGTTGCCCGGACCTGGCCAGCGTGGGCTTCGACGGCGAGGTCGAACGCCGACCCGACCGGCGCGAGATCCGCCTGCGGATAGTGCTTGGCGACCGTCCCGAGGAGCTCGCTTCGAAGCGCCTCGAGGTCCGGCGTCCGGGCGGCCGCGACCGATTGCGGTGCCGTTCGGCGCGGGCCCGTCGACTTCGCCCGCGTCTTGCGAGCGGGACGCGGCGGGCGCGCGTCGTCGGGAGCGGTCGACGTGCGCGGCTGAGTCATGCGCGGAAGGATAGCAGCGGGTTCGACGCGGGCCGATCGCGAGCTCAGCGCAGGAGCGCCCCGACGTCGAGCGTGCCACGCAGCTCGAGGGCCTTCGAGGTGACCGAAATGGCGGTCAGGTGGAACGGCAGCGATGGGTCGGGGTCGACGAGGCGGATCGTCGAACCGTTCGCGACGACGCCGATCGACCCGTCTGTGGCGACCGCCAGCTGGCCGCTGATCATCAGACCGGCGACCTTGACGCGAATGATGTCCGGTGCGACGAGACTCGCCGATGACGGTCGTACCCCGTAGCTGGCCTCGAATGCCGCCAGGGCCATGGTGCTGACCGTCGCCGCATCCACCGTGATCGTCGTGCGAGCGGCATCCGCCGACCCGCTCAGCTCGACGTCGCCGAGGATTGGCTGGCCGCCGGTGCCGTGGAGTTGGACGCCGCCGAAGCGGCCCTCGGCCGTCGCGGCCGTCCGCGCGACCAGGTCGACTGAGTCGAGGCTGAGCGCGAGCGTCGCCAGCCGCAGCCCATTCCAGCGGACGCCGGTGGCCGTGATGTCGACGGTTTTCGCTCGCCCGACGGCCAGTGTCAGAGGCGGATCCGCCATCACCACGACGTCGAGCGTGTCCGACGCGAAGCCCGTCCCGTTCAACGTGGATGTGACGACAGCCGATGCCAGCGGCGGTCCACCGAACCACACACCAGCGGCCAGGAAGGCGATCGCCAGGATGAGGACCGACAGGCAGCCGCGCATCGTTCAGGCTTCCGCGGCGAACCCGAGACGGGCCAGGGCATCGAGTGCGGTCGTCCGCTCGTCGTAGGCGACTGGACCGTCGAGACCGATGATCGAGTGCTCGTGGCCCTTGCCGGCGAGCACGACCACGTCGCCCGGGCGCGCGCGCTCGAAGGCGGCCTCGATCGCCTCCGGCCGGTCGGCGACGAGCAGGAGATCGTGGCCACGTCGCGCCCCGAGCTCCTCCGCCCCGCGGGCAATATCGTCGAGGATCGCCTCACGATCCTCACCGCGGGGATCCTCGTCCGTCACTACGAGGAGCCGGGCACGCTCCGCGGCGATCCGGCCCATCATCGGCCGCTTGTCCATATCGCGCTCCCCGGCCGAGCCGAAGACGACAATCAGCCCGCCGCCCCGCGCTGCGGCCACCGGGGCGAGGATATCCAGGACAGCCTGGAGCGACGTCGGGGTATGGGCATAGTCGATGACGACACCGAACGGCTGGCCGGCGTCGATTCGCTCCATCCGCCCTGGCACGCCTTCGACCGATTCGAGCCCGGCCCGGACGGCGGCAGGGTCGAGGCCGAGCGCCTCCCCGAGGGCGACGACCGCCAGCGCGTTCTGGACATTGAAGCGACCCGCCAGGCGGAGCTCGAGGTGGCCCGAACCGGACGGCGCATCGTACGCGATCCGCAGTCGCCGGCCGTCCTCCTCGCTGTGGGTCGCCCGGACGTCGGCGGCGGCGTCCGTCCCGTAGGTCATGACCCCGGCGCCGGCCTCCTGCGCCACGCCGATGAACAGCCCGACGCTCGGATCGTCGGCGTTGACGATCGCCCGCTTTTGCCAAGTGGGCGCCGGGCTTCCCTTCTGTGGGTTCCGGGCCGAGACGGCCAACCGCTCGAAGAGCGACAGCTTGGCGTCCCGATACGCCTCCCACGAGCCGTGGAACTCGAGATGCTCGTGGGTGAGGTTCGTCAGGATCGCCGCGTCGTAGGCGATCCCTCGGACGCGCTCCGCAGCGAGCCCGTGCGATGTCGTCTCGACGACCGCGGCCCGGTTGCCGGCGGCGACCATCGCCCGGAGTGCCCGCTGGAGCGCCGCTGCGCCAGGCGTCGTCGTGTGCTCGGGGTTCGCCTCACGCGTGCGGCCGATCTTGGTGTCGACCGTTCCGACGAGACCGCTCGACAGGCCGGCGGCCTCGAGGGCGGCCACCGCGAGGAACGATGTCGTCGTCTTGCCGTCGGTCCCGGTGATCCCGACGACGCCGAGCTCGTGACTCGGATCGCCGAACCACCACGTGGCGGCCGTGCCGAGCGCGGCCTGGCTTCGCTCGACCACAAGCTGGGGAAGACCGATGTCTGGCAAGGGCCGTTCGACGATCGCGACCGCGGCTCCGGCAGTCGCCGCCCGCGCGACGAAGTCGTGGCCGTCGACGTGTTCCCCGATCACCGCGGCGAAGACCGCTCCACCTTCGACCGCCCGGGAGTCCTCGGTGATCCCGCGGACATCGAGTGCCGCGAGGGCCGCCGGCCCGATCGGGCGCCCGCTGTCGCGAGCCCCGCGGAGCAGCCCCTCGGCGGTCAGCCGCTCGATGAGGCCGGCAAGCGGGCGGGCCTCGGGGAGTCCCGCATCCGCGGCAGCGAGCAGCTGGGCGATCCTCGGCTCGGCCACCGTCAGCCCCCGTCGGTGGCGCTGCCGCGCCCGACGACGCGGCCGATCTTCGCCACGAGTCGGCCGAGGCGGTAGCGGTTCGGGTCGAGGACCCGTTCGTAGGCGCCCGAGAGCTCCAGCCACTCGCCGCCGAACGAGCGCTTGTGCTGGTAGAGGCCCCACATCGGTTCGCCTTCCAACGGCTCACGCCGGGCGCCTGCAACATCGACGCCACCGAGATCCATCTCCGCCCGTCCCTCGCGCAGCGCCAACTGAATCGCACGCCAGCGGAGCAGGTGGAGGGCACCCGGCGTCTCCTCGCGATCCTCGGCGTGATCGCCCGAGTGGACGGTCGAAAGACGGTCGCCGTGGCGGTAAAGGATGAGACCGGCGATCGGCGCGCCACGGATCCCCCAGGCCTCGAGGTAGACGAGGTGGCCTGCTCGGAGGGCGGCCCGCCACCAATCAAGGAACAGATCGCGCGGTCCAAAGGTGAATTGCTTCCGCTCACCGGTCTCGATGAGGAGGTCGTAGAAGCGGTCGAGCGCTACTTCGACCGGCTCGCTCGGCTGCGCGAACCCCTCGCCGACGCCCTCGGACGCAACTCGCCCATCGTGGCGGACAACGCTGCCGATGTCGTCGGCCGCCTTGCGGATCCGCTGCCGCGTCGACTTCGAGATTCCGCTGAAGACGTCGTCCTCGCCCCGTCCTTCGAGCGTAAGGCTCACCCGGTGCCGCGACGGCTGGATCTCCGGGATCGGGTGGAAGCCCTTCTCGGCAAGGCGGTCCCGGTAACCCGTGGACGCCGGAATCTCCGCATCCGACGCGACCACGGCGACGCCCTGTGCCGCGAGATGGTCGGTGATCGCCGCGAGCCGAATTGCCGTTTGATCCGCGGGCTCGCCACCGGGAATCGGGCCTCGCGGCAGATAGGCGCTCGAGCCGCCGACAATCGGAAACGGTCGCCGAAGGGCGAGAGCTCGGTAGCTGTCGTCGAACACGAGATGGTCGGCCGACCAGCCGGTTCGGACTCGGTGTTCAGCCCATGCTCGTGACTGATAGACGTGGCCACCTGGCGCGTCGACCGTCCGCTCGTCCCAGTCGCTGAGTTCGTCGGTAGTCGCCGCGTGGATCGACGTCACGCCGAGTCGGTCCCGCCGTCGCCCCCGAAGGCCGCCGCGCTGCCTCGCGTCGCCAACCCGTGGCGGCGTCGCGCCAAGAGCACCCGTGCGCGTTGGGCGCCCTCGTAAACCTGTCGACCGAGCGGATCCAGGACGAGATCCCAGGTGCCGATATAGCGGACCTCGCGACCGCCGAAGCCCGTCTTGAAATGGGCGATCCCACCGGTTGCCAGGCCCCACAGGTCGTAGCTCGTCGCGCCCCGCTCGCGTGACGACCTGATCGCTTCCCACTTGAGCAGGTAATTCGCCCGCGACTCCCCGCCCGCGGCGGTCATCCCGCCATACGGCTCGACGACCCGCGGCCCGCAGCGAACCAGGAAGAGCGTCGCGAGTGGCTCGCCGTCGGTCGTCTGGGCGAACAGGAGCCGGGCAAGGCCGTGCGGCCGGTAGGCCCCCCAGACGTCGCGATAGGCCCCCTCGCTGCGGATGAGGAAGCCGGCCCGATCCGCCGTCTCGCGGTAGATCTTGTAGAACTCCGCGAGCCGGTCACCCTCGGCGTCGACGACGACGATCCCGGCGGTCCTGGCCTTGTTGACGTACTGCCGCCACTTCTTGCGGAGATCCCCCCATAGCGTCTCCTCGTCCGGACGCAGGTCTATGATCCGGCTCGCGTTCGGCTGGATCGGGGCGGCGGATCGGAAGTCTGCGGCGCGTAGAGCCCGCCGGAGCTCACCCTCGGGATCGAGCGGACCGTCGGCCTCGATCTCCGGATCGATCCGGAGATGGGAGATGCGTCCGGCCCGTTCGGCCAGGCCCGTTCGGCACGCCTCGGCGAATGCGCCGACCGACTCGGCCGTCCAGGCGGCCGCGACCGGGCCGCGCGGCGCATACGCAAAGCCCCACGGCAGCGGGCTCGGCCGGCGCACGAGAACCTGGGCGCCGATCCTGCCACCCGTCGCGCCGAGCCGGACGGCGCTCCAGCCATTGACCGCCTTGACGGCCGCCCACGGCGAGAGCTGGAGATAGGAGCCGGGATCGCTGTCCGAGACGAACGCGTCCCAGAGGGTCGGATCGTCCAGGTAGGTCGCCGCGGGGGTCCGGCTCACGCTCGGCGCGGACGGCGGAGCAGATCGGCCATGACCCCGACGATAGATGGCAGCTCCGGGATGCGCAAGGCGGCCGCCAGTCCGAGGTACACGGCCAGCCCGATCCCGCCCGCGATGCACATCCGAATCACGATCTCCAGCCGCGACGGCGCGTCCGGGCCGATCAGCCCCAGACCGCCGGCGATTGCGAACGTGGCGGCCGCCGCGGCGATCGTCGCCGCAAGCGACCGGATGCCGACGAGGCCGACCGGCCAGAGCCTGAGCTCCGGCGTCCGACCGTGAAGGATCGCCAGAAGGATGACGGCCTCGATCCAGGCGCCGACCGCGATCGCCAGACCGATCCCGGCGAGGCCCAGCCCGAGCTGGAGGCTGAACAGGACCGACAGGCTCGTGTTGAACACGACCGACACGATCCCGGCGGCGACCGGCGTCCGCGTGTCCTGCTGGGCGTAGAACGCGCGGGCGAGGACCGCGATCATCGCGTGGGCGGCGAGACCGAGCAGGAACGTGGCGAGCGTCACCGCGATCAGGTCCAGCGTGGCATGAGGGGTCCGGCCGGCGCCGAAGAGGACCCTGACGGTGGAGCCCGCGAGGACGATCCCGAGCCCCGCGATCGGGATCATGACGAAGAGAAGGAGCCGCAGGGCCCGCGACACGAGCCCGGCGAACTCCGCCGCATTCCCGACCGCGGCCTCGTGCGACAGCGCAGGCAGGAGGACGACGCCAAGCGGCACCCCGATGACCCCGAGCGGAATCTGGAGCAGCACGAATGCCAGCTGGAACGCGCTGATGCCGCCATCGCCGAACGTCGACGCGATCGCCGTCACCACGACGAACGTGATCTGGGTCACGCCGAGTCCGATCGCTCGTGGCGCCATGAGGAGGAGGGCCTTACGGGCCTGCGGATCGTCGAGCTCGACGCGCGGGTCGCGGGGGGAGCTGGACGAAGAGGTGCCCGACCGACCCGAGGACAACGGCGACGGCCATCCCGGTCACGCCCAGCGGCCCCGACAGGAAGATCGTCCCGGCGATGATCGCGAGGTTGTAGACGATCGGGGCGATGACCGAGGCGGAGAACTGGTTCCGGGCGTTGAGCACGCTCGTGGCGAGCGAGCCGAGGGCAAGAAAGATCGGGCTCAGCAGCATGATCCGGGTGAGCTCGATCGTTCGCTCGAGCTTTGGCGGATCCGCGACGAAACCTGGCGTGATGACCGGGACGATCCACGGCGCAGCGACGAACACGATCACCGCGAGGCCGGCGAGGGCGATGAGCATCAGGTTGGCGATCGTGGAGATCACCCGCCAGGTCCGCGCCTCGTCGCCGGTCGCGAGGAGGGCCGTCGCGATCGGAATGATCGCGGACGACAACGCCCCCGCCGCGACGAGCTGGAACATCAGGTCCGGCAGCCGAAAGGCGGCCAGGAACGCGTCGAGATCGCCCCTCGCACCGAAGTATTCGACCATGACGACATAGCGCAGCCAGCCGAGCACGCGGGACACGAGAAACGCCCCGGAAACGAGGAGTCCGGCCTTCGCCAGGGTCCGGTGAGCGCTCACACGATCAACCGGTCTCAGCCGCCGGCCGAGCGGTCGGCCCGTGGATGGGCGCCGCGATAGGCGGCCCGCAGCCGGGCCGGCGAGACGTGGGTATAGACCTGGGTCGTCGCCAGGCTCTCGTGCCCGAGGAGCTCCTGGACGACCCGCAGGTCCGCCCCGCCGTCCAGCAGATGTGTCGCGAACGAGTGGCGCAGCGTGTGCGGCGATACGCCGTCCGGCAGGCCCGCTCGCCGTCGAAGCAGGTCGAGCCGGTAGCGCAGCCCGCGCACGCCGAGCGGCCGCCCCAGGTGGTTGAGGAAGATCTCGACCGGCTCGTCTTCGTGACGTCCGCTCGGCCCAGGAGCCCCGCTCGCGCGGCCGCGGCCTCTCGGGCCGCCCGCGTCGCTTGCACCGCGCGCCACGAGGATCGGCCGGCCGTCCTCGAGATACGCGGCCAGAGCGGCACGTGCCGGCCGGCCGATCAGACCGATCCGTTCCTTGCGGCCCTTGCCGAGAACCCGGATCTCGCCGCGACCCAGTTCGAGCGAGGCAATGTCGGCTGATGCGAGCTCGCTGATTCGGAGGCCTGCCGCGTAGGCTGTCTCGACGAGTGCACGGTCGCGGAGCGCGAGTGCTGTGGCGAGGTCGATCCGGTTCGGGGCGACGAGGTCGGCCGCGGCGAGCTCGGCGTCTACCGCGGCCAGCAGTCGCTCGACCTGGTCGAGCTCGAGGACGCGTGGCAGGCGGCGCGGCAGGCGGGGCGTGGCGATGGCTCCCCAAGGATCGCCGGCGGCCAGCCCCTCGCGGGCGGCGTAGCGATGGAACGATCGAATCGCGGCGAGGCGCTGGGCCACAGAGCTGCGAGCGCAGCGTCCACCGAGGTGGGCGAGGTACGCCCGAAGGTCGGCGCGGGACGGCGTGCGCCAGTCGGCGCCGCGGGCGGCCAGCCAGTCGAGATAGGCCGCGATCGTCGAGTTGTAGGAGCGGCGGGTGTGCTCGGAGGCGTCACGAGCGTCGAGGCCGCGCAGGAACCGCTCGAGAGCGGGGTCGACCGGCCCGGCGCTCACGCGTCGGGGGCGCTCTCGGTTCGTCGCGATCGACCGGCCGACGCGGTCCGCGGGGCCGCTCCCCGGCCGCCCGGCCTCGCTCGTCCTCCGCCCGCGGCGCCGCCGGCTCGGCCGCCGCGCCGCCCGCCAGCGCCACGTGCCGGCCTGGCCAGAGCCTCCGGGTTGGGTGGCCCACCGGCAAGCCGTGCCCCGACGAGATCGACTCCCTCGGGCAGGGGCACGTCCGCCCCGCAGCGGAGGCAGATCCCGGCATCGCCTTTTCGGGCCACCGGGCCCTCGTCTGCATCGTGGACCGCCCCGACCGGCTCGAAGTTCGTCGTGAAATCGCACTTCGGGTAGTTCGAGCAGCCATAGAAGACGTTGCCGGTTCGGCGGGCCCGCCGCGACACGAGATGGCCGTCGCGGTTCTTCGGGCAGATGACCTCGAAGGGCAGCGGGTCCGGCGGCGGTGGGCCTTCCTTCTTGATGAAGGTGCAATCCGGGTAGCGCGAGCAGCCGACGAACGGCCCGAACCGCCCGTTCTTGCCGACGAGCGTTCCTTCGCCGCACTCCGGGCAGACCTCGCCCTCGCCCGCCTGCGGCGGTGCCTCGTCGCCGGGCAGTGGTCGCGATTCCTTGTGCTCCGGGAACAGCGAGCAGGCAAGGAAGCGGCCGTTCCGGCCGAGGCGGATGACCATCGGGTGTCCGAGCGAGCAGACCTCGTCGGTCGGCTCCGTCGTGAAGTCGGCCCGCTTGAGGGCCTTGCGCTTCTCGTCGACGCGATCGCGGAGCGGCCCGTAGAAGGCCCGGAGGAGCGGGACCCAGGCTCGTTCGCCGCGGGCGATCTCGTCGAGCTCTTCCTCCATCCGGGCGGTGAACTCCACGTCGACGTAATCGCCAAAGTGCTCGACGAGCAGGTCGGTGACGATTCCGGCGACGATTTCCGGATGGAGCCGCCGGTCCTCGACGCGGACATAGCCGCGATCGGTGATCGTCGAGATGGTCGCGGCGTATGTCGACGGCCGGCCGATGCCGTGCTCCTCGAGCGCCTTGATCAGGGTCGCCTCGGTGAAGCGCGGCGGCGGCTCCGTGAAGTGCTGGCCGGGCGTGACATCGACGACGGTCGTCGCGGCCCCTTCCGCGAGCGGGGGCAATCGCTTCTCCTCGTCGTCCTCGGCCGCGCCGTCGTCGCGGCCCTCCGTGTAGACCCGGGAGAAGCCGTCGAAGAGCGTCCGTGTGGCACTCGCCCGCAGCTCATACGCGCCGGCCGCAAGCTCGACAGACGTCGTCTCCATCTCCTTGGCCGCCATCTGGCTGGCGATTGCCCGCTGCCAGATGAGCCGGTACAGACGCAGCTCCTCGGGCTTGAGCGAACCCGCCAGGGAGTCCGGGTCGCGCCGGAAGCTCGTCGGGCGGATCGACTCGTGGGCCTCCTGGGCGCCCTTCGCCTTCGTCTTGTAGACACGGCCCCTGGGCATCGTGTACGGCTCGCCAAATCGGTCGCGAATCACGTCGCGGGCCTCGCCCATCGCCACCCCGGCGATCGCAGTCGAGTCCGTTCTCATGTAGGTGATGAGCCCGACGTGGCCGTCGGGCGTGTCGACGCCCTCGTAGAGCCGCTGCGCGACGGACATCGTCCGTTTTGGGCTGAAGCTCAGCTTGCGGCTCGCCTCCTGCTGGAGGGTCGAGGTGGTGAACGGCGGCGCCGGACTCCGCGTCAGCTTGCGGGTCCCGACCTTCGTGACGATCGGCTTCAGGTCGCGAAGGGCGGCGGCATGACGCTCGGCGGTCTCGCCGTCGCCGACGTCGAGCGCGGCGCCGTCGATCCGGATCACCTCGGCCGGAAACGTCGTCCCGTCGTCCGTCGCGAGCAGCGCCTCGAGGGTCCAGTACTCGCGAGCCGTGAACGCCTCGATCTCGCGCTCCCGCTCGACGACGAGCCGGACTGCGACCGACTGGACCCGGCCGGCCGACAGGCCCGAGCGGACCTTTCGTGACAGGAGCGGGCTGAGCGTGTAGCCGACGAGCCGATCGACGATGCGGCGGGTCTGCTGGGCGTCGACGAGATTCGTGTCGATCTGGCGCGGATGGGCGAAGGCCTCGCGGATCGCGCCCTCGGTGATCTCGTTGAAGGTCACCCGCTGCGTCTTCGCGGCCGGCACATGGGCGGCCTCGGCGACGTGCCAGGCGATGGCCTCACCCTCGCGGTCGAGGTCGGTCGCGAGGAAGACCGTGTCGGCCAGCTTGGCCGCCTTGGTGATCTCGGCGACCTGCTTGCGGCGGTCGTCCGAGATGACATATTCGGGGGCGAAGTCGTTGTCGACGTCCACCCCGAACTTGCCCTTGCCGGGGTTTTCTGGAAGGTCACGGACGTGACCATAGGAGGCGAGGACGCCGTAGTCCGCGCCCAGATAGCGTTCGATCGTCCGCGCCTTGGCAGGCGATTCCACGATCACAAGGTTCTTTGGCACGGCCGGGAGTGTAGCACCGGGTCCTGCACGCCCAGTTCACTCGGGCTGGTCTCCGGCTCTCGCCAGACCGGCGCCCCCGGAGGGGGCGCTCGCTGCGAGGCGGCGAGCGCTCCGACCGGAGCTGGAGGTCACATCGAATGGCCGACGTTGCTGATGATCGTCGAGACCTGGCCGCCAAGGAAGATCAGGGCGACGATCGCAATGATCGCGATGAGGGCGAGGATCAGGGCGTATTCGGCCAGTCCCTGGCCATCGTCGCGGGTACGGCGCGCAAGCCCGAGCCTGAGCTGATGAAGGGTCCGGAACAGTGTCATGGGATCTCCCGCTGGGTGCCGGGCGTGGATCGCCGGGCTGGGGCCATCGTCCGAGCCGGCGGTCGCCCGGCCGATCGACGAGATCCCGGTCCGGTATAGGCGATGAAGATCCCGAATCGGGATCGGTCCGGATCAGCTCAAACGGGTGTGGACCAGTCGAAGCGGACGACGGTCCCCGGCATTGCCGGACTCGCGGACTCGATCACGACCCTCCCGCCGACCGCCCTCGCCCGACGGGCGATGTCGCTGAGCCCGCGAGCGGAGGTCCGGATCGGGTCGGCCGGGTCCATTCCCCGCCCATCGTCGGCGACGGACAGGCGGACCCGATCCGGCGCGACTGCGATGACGATCGTGATCTGCGTCGCAGCCGCGTGGCGGACGGCGTTGTCGACGGCGACCTGGGCGACGCGCCAGGCCGTGCGCTCTATCTCCGGACGAGGCCGTCCCGCAGCACCTTCGACCTCCAGACCGACGTGGACGGCCCCGTCGGCTTCCGTCCGCTCGGCGAGGTCCTCGAGCGCCTCGACGAGGCCGAACGCCTCCAGGACGACCGGCCAGCGATCGGCCATCAACCGCTCGAGCTCGAGGTCGACCGTCCTGAGACGCCCCGCGAGCGCCTCCACCGGAGCACCGGCCTCGACCTCGGCGATCGCCTGACGAAGCGCAGGCAGGACCACCGCGTGGAGATCGCCGGCGAGTCGGACTCGCTCCGACTCGACTGCTGCGGCCTGGGCCGCCGCCTGACCCGGAACGAGCTCGCGAAGTGTCGCCCGTAGGCGATCGCCGAAGTGTTGGTCGTCTCCGTTGCGCGATCCTGGGTCTGCGGCGAGCCGCCCATCCGCCCGTAACGACGCGGCCCGAAGATCGGCAGCGACGCCGAAGGCAGTCAGCACGAGGACGAACTGGATGAAGACGCTCGTCGGCCATGTCGCCAGATCGACCCAGGTAAACGCCGGATCGTAGCGGGCGCCCGCGATGACGAGCACGACGACGAGCAGGCAGGCCACGACCAGCCAGGCGACGAGGAACGTCGCCAGCGTCGTGACCCTGGCCGTGGACCGGCGATCCGACCGGGTCGCGTAGAGGGCCGCGACGAACACGGTGAGAATCGCGGCAACACTCGATCGGGCGGCGACTAATAGCCACGTCCCCAGGCCGGTGGCCACGGGATCGGCCGCTCTTGAGACCGCGATCGGGATGCTCGCCCCGACGAGCGATGCGACGATCAGGGCAACCCAGGCGAGCGCGGGGGCCCAGCGCCGGGCGAGCAGACCGACACAGAGCGCCGCTCCCGCGACGAGCTCGGGCAGCAGGCCTTCGATTCGCGCGGGTGGGTTCAGCTCCAGGACGATGGCGCCGAGAGCGACGACGATCGTGGCCCCGCCGGCGGCGACCATGAACCCGAGCGGAGGCGGGGCGGGCCGCGCTCGTCCCTTGCTCGTCGGGTCAACTGCCAGGGCCGGGCCGCGATCGTCACGAGCCCCGTCTACGGTATCCGCGCGACTGCCGGTCACGTGTCGGTCCCGAGCCAGCCCTCGCGAACGGCGAGCATCGCAAGCTCCGTCCGGCTGAGCACGCCGTATCGGCCGAACAGGCGGCGGAGGTGGCTCTCGACCGTCTTGATGCTGATCCCGAGGCCCGTGGCGATCTCGTCATTCGTCGATCCACGGGCCAGCAGCCGGATCGCCTCGATCTCGCGCGGGCTTGGCCGGCGCGGCGCGTCACGCAGTGCCCGCAGCGTCACCGCTGGAAAACGGGTCTCGCCGGCGGCTACGGCAGCTATCGCCTCGATGATCTCGTCGAGCTCGGCCGCCTTCGACAGGTAGCCCGCCGCGCCGGATTCGAACGCGGCCCGCAGGAAGCTCGGTTGCTCGAAGCCGCTCAACATCAGGATCGCCGGGCCGCCACCTGCGCCGAATCGTCGGGCCAGCTCCAGGCCGCCCGGTTCGCCGCCGAGCCAGACGTCGCAGATGACGACGTCGGGCTGGGCATCTTCAACCAGCGCGATCCCCTCGGCGGCGTCGCTCGCCCGACCGACCAGCTCGATCTCGGCGTGCCCGCGCGCGGCATCGGCGATCGCCGCGGCAATCGCGGGGTGGTCGTCGACCACGACGAGGCGGATCACGGGCCGATCGATCGTCGCGCGTGTAAGCACCGACCGAGCGTAGCGGGTCGACCCGGGCCGGCCAAGTCGATGAAACCCCGCAATGGCCCCTCGCGAAGGACGGCCGGCGCTCAGACCTCGCGGATACGCCGCAGGAAGTCTTCGTCGAGCTCGAGATCCGCGTCGTCGACGAGCTCTTCCTTTTCGGCCGCCTCGACCGGCTCGCCGATCTCCGGCAGGCCGCTCGAGCCGGGCATGATCTCGACGAACCGGATGTGGAGGTATGGAAAGAAGAACGCCGAGTCGCTCTTCTCGATGAATACCGGTCGCTTGCCGTCGAGCATGCGGAGATTCGTGCAGAGCAGGCCCTGGTCGAGCGCCGAGGGCATCTCGTACAGATCGGCCAGCAGGGGCTGCTCGTTCTGGACATGGATGATCGCGTTGCGGATCATCCCGGGCGCCGCGGCCTCAACGCGGGTGGTAGAAGTCGACGACGAGCCGGACCCGGCCGCTCGAGACCCACACACCGATTCCGACGCGGTCGTACTTGGCGTTCATCAGGTTGACGTAATGGCCGCCGCTGTACGACCTCTCGCTTTGGAAGAACAGGTGCGACCCGAGCACGGATGCGGCGGGGCTACCGGATCGGCAGCCGAGGTTCTCAGCCCAGATGTAGCTCGTGTAACCGGCTCGCCGAAGTCGATCGCCGGGGGTACCGCCGATGAAGTGGTTGCAGATATTCCTCGTGGCGAGCAGCTTGGCATACGGCCGGCTGACCTTTGTCGAGATCGACGCGTCGAGCCGGAGAGCCGCAACAGGCCGACCGCCCGGGCTGCTGCACGAGCCGCTCGATGTGACCCAGCCGCCGGTTCGGGTGCAGTTCATCAGGCGCAAGTAGTAGGTCTCGACCGCGCCCCAGCTGCCGCCGCCGACGGAGCCGCCCGAGCTCCCGCCCGAGGACCCGCCCGAGCTGGGCGGGCGTGGCTTCGATACCGCCGCCGCCGTCTGGGGCTTCGCTTCGACGGTGAACGTCGCACTGGCGACCTTCGACAGCGGGGCGCCGCTGGCCGACGTGGCAGTCGCGGCGACGGACATCGTGACCTTGCCGCCGTAGGGCAGCTTCGAGGTCGGCGTGAAGACGACGACCGTATTGTTCTCGGCGAAGACGACCTTGCCGGCGACGGGCTTGCCGTCGACCGTGGCAGCGAACGCGGCTTGCGTGGCCTTGCGCGCCATCGGCTGGCTGAACCTGACCGAAAGGGCGGCCGCCTGGGGGACGGCCTTCGTGCCGTCGACCGGGCGGAAACGAACGACGCTTGGCGCGCCGACCGTCTTGATCGTCACTGCCTCGGCCAGCGTCACCGCCGCCCCATCAGCATCGACGACGCCATCGAGCCCAAGGGTGTAGACCCCGCCAGCCGCGAGCGGCTCGGAGGGGGTGAACAGGAACGCACTCGCGCCATCCGCGCCCTGCACACTCTGGAGCGTCCCGTCGACCGCCGGGCTGATCCGCAGGCCGCGCCGGGCATCGTCGACGGCGACCTTCGCGTCGAATGTCAGCCGGAAGGCCGTGTCGACCCGAGCGGCGTCACCGCTTCGCGCCGTGGCCGTGATCGAGGCCATCGTCGCCGCGCGCGTCAGGAACGCCGCTCGCGCCGGGACGATCATCGGCCGGCCGCTCGCGCCGAGGGCACCGGCCAGGACGGAGATCGTGTGGTACGTGGCGGGCGCCCAGCTCGTCCTGGGGGTGACGGTCAGATGGGTCGCCGTCGCATCCCACCTGAGGTTCACGGGAACGTTCGGCTGGACCTGGAGCGAGCCGGCGACGCTCGTCGGGTCCATCGGAGCGCTGAACGCCAGCGTGATCGGTGCACGGACGGATGTATTCGCGGCGATGGACGACGTGAACGCGGCGCTCTCGAGCGGCACGATCGGGTCCTGCCGCGGCGTCGCGAGCGTCTGCACGGGCGCGATCGCGCCCAAGGCGCCGAGCCCGATCAGCCCCCCGACGCCGATCGCCAGCCCGACCCGCGACGCGATGGAGCGACGCAGCAGGACCGGCACGTAGACCACGGCGATGACGGGTACGGCAAGGATCGCAGCCGCGAGCTTTCGCAATAGACAGTCTCCTGGACTGGGTTCGCTGGGGACGACACGCCATCATGGGGCTGTCTTGGCCGTTCGGGTGAGCCGCCCGGCAATCGGCGGCAGCCTAGCACGCACCGTCGCGACACGGCAACCCGATCCGGCCGATCACGAGTTCTCGATCGCCTCCGGAACGGCTCTCTCACGGGATGTGGAGCGGCGCGGTCCGGGCGTGGCGAGGTCCTCGGCCATCAGCCGACCTGCCGGGCGGTAGCGCCCGTACGCGCTCGCCGCGAGACCGCGAATCTCGAGGAGCGTCAGGGCGCCAAGTGCGGCGGCAGGCTGAAAACCGGTCGCTGCGACAAGCTCGTCGAGCGTGCCGCATCCGCCGACCAATGCCGTCGCCACGGCCCGCGCTCCGGCACCGAGCTCGATGAGCTCGGCCTCGAGCGACGGCCGCGCCGGCCGGCCGATCCGATCCGAGCGCCCCAGCAGCGCGAGATCCTCGATGAGCTCCGGGATGCCGGCGACGATTCGGGCCTGGTCCGGGTAATCGCGCAGCCAGCGCAGGCAACCCTTCGAGCGTGGCGCGTCGAGCGGGCCCGGGACCATGAAGCACTCCCGGCCCTGCTCGAGCGCCCAGCCCGCGGTGATGAGCGCCCCGCTCTTTTCAGCGGCTTCGACGACGATCGTGGCATCGGCAAGCCCGCTGATGAGCCGATTCCGGCGGGGGAAGGTGCCACTCGTCGGCCTCGCGCTCGGTGGCATCTCGGACACGATCGCGCCGCCGGTGGCGATGATCGAGCGAGCCAGCAATGCGTGGGCTCGCGGGTACAGCCGGGCGTGGCCGGAGCCAAGGACGGCGACCGTCCTCCCCCCGACCGCGGTCACGGCGGCCTGGGCCGCGCCGTCGATTCCGACCGCGAGGCCGGACACGACCGTCGCGCCGGTGGTCGCAATCGCCGCCCCGATCCGGGCTGCGGTCCGCCGACCAGCTTCGGTCGCCCGGCGCGTCCCAACGACGGCGACGGCGCGGTCGGCGGCGAGGACGTCCACCTCACCCTCGACGAACAGGACATGAGGCGGCATCTCGATCGCACGCAGCCGAGCGGGGTACGCCGGGTCATCGAGGGTGAGAACCGCGACGCCTGCCGCCTCGATCTCCTCCAGGACAGTCTCAGGATGGCCCGCGACCTCGACGATCAGGTTGGCGACGGCCTCACCGAAGATCCGCCTCGGCCCTTCCGCGGCCACGCGCACGAAGAGCGTCGCGGCACCCGGTCTCCCCGCCGCCTCGAGGATCGCCCGACCCGATCCGAAGTGGCGCAGCAGCGCGCCGAAGCCGACCGGCCCGAGTCCCCCGACGGACGTGATCACCGCCCATGTCTCACGCTCGGTCAACCCGATGGTCGGCTGGCCGCCGCCGCGGGCGCGCTCACGTGTCTCTGCCGCAGAGACCGCCTCCGTTTCGCTGCCGATGGGCCCGCCGACACCAACGCCGAGCATCTCAGCTCGCCTCTCGGATCGCCAGCGTGGCCACCGGCGACCGATACCGAGCCGCCTCCTCGAGGTGGTCCGCCTCGACCGTTCGCGTCCCGGCCAGGTCCGCAATCGTCCGTGCGACTCGGAGGAGACGCTCAGTGCCCCGGCCGCTGAGGCCTTCGAGTTCGGCCAGGTCGATCGCCCGCCGCGTCGTGGCCGGCGTCAGTCCACAGATCGCTCGCAGTGTGCGCCCGGACATGCGCCCATTGAGCCGGCCGAGGTTTCGCTCCTGCTGGATCTCGCGGGCGGCCGCGATGCGTACGGCAACGACGCCAGAACTCTCCGGATCCGGACCTGCGACCAATGCGGCCGGTCGAACCTTCGGCATCGTCACCCACAGGTCGATCCGATCGCGGAACGGACCCGAGACACGCCCCGCGTAGCGCTCCGGTATGCCCGGCGTGCAACGACAACCGCCATCCTCGGTGCCGGCGAAGCCGCACGGGCACGGGTTCATCGCGGCGACCAGCTGGAACTCGGCCGGGAACGTCGTTGCCCGACCGGCGCGGGCGATCGAGACGCGGCCATCCTCGAGTGGCTGGCGGAGCGCCTCGAGGACGTCGCGCGAGAATTCCGGCAGCTCGTCGAGAAACAGCACGCCGTGATCGGCCCGGGTTACCTCGCCGGGCGATAGTCGGGGCCCGCCGCCCACCATCGCGGCATATGAGAGCGTGTGATGGGGCGCCCGGACCGGCGCTCGCCGGACGAGCTCGCGGAGCGGTCCCTCCCCTGCGGCCGACGCCACGACGGTTGCGGCAAGCGCCTCACGATCGCCGAGCGGTGGCAGGAGGCCGGCGATCGTTCGGGCGATGAGCGTCTTGCCGGATCCCGGCGGGCCGACGAGCAGGAGCCCGTGGCCGCCGGCGAGGCCGACTTCCAGCGCGCGCCGGGCTTCGAGCTGGCCCCGGACCTCGGCAAGGTCCGGGCCGGCGAACCCGCGCGGCACGCCCTCACCGCCGGCATCGCCCTCGACTGTCACGGACGTCGCCGCTGACGACCCAAGGCCCGAACCCGTCAAGGCGTCGACGACGAGGTCGACGCGAGGCGGCATCACAATGGCCCGCCGGCTCGGCCGTCGACGGATGATCTCCGCCGCGTCGCCGAGCGATGCCACACCGATGACCTCGATGCCCTCGACGAGCGACGCTTCCGCGACGGCCGATGCGGGGACGACGACTCGTCGCAGCCTGCGCCGGACAAGGGCCGCCGTCATCGGCAGCACGCCCGGAACGGGCCGGACCTCGCCGCCGAGGGACAGCTCGCCGACCAGGGCGATCCGGCCGGGACCGGCCCGGACCTGCTCAGAACCGAGGAGAATCCCGAGGGCGATCGCGAGATCGAGGGACGCGCCCGACTTTCGCTCCTCGGCCGGAGCCAGGTTCACCGTGATGCGGCGCGGCGGAAACGAGAAACCGGCGTTGCGGATCGCGCCGCGGACCCGTTCGCGGGCCTCCTGGAGCGCGGTGTCCGCCAAGCCGACGATCGTGAAGCCGGGCAGGCCACCCGCAACGTCGACCTCGACCTGGATGACTCGCCCGTCCAGGCCGATGAGGGTTGCCGAGAGGAGGGTCGCCAGCACGGCCGGACCTTATCGCTCGACCCTCACCTGTCGATCATCGCCGGCTCACCGGCGGCTCATCAGGGCCGGCAGGCCCGGAGATCAGGTCCTCGCGAGCGCCGTCTGGGCCGTCGGGATCGGCTGCTTGTCGACCACCCGCGCAAAGTCGAGCATCGACCGTCCCAGCAGCGAATCGGCCTTCGTGAGCATGAACGGGGCGCCCGTGTTCAGGGCGCTGATCGCGCCGCGGTACTCGTTCACGATCTGGTGGCCGATCGTCCGCTTGAGGGCGCCCTCCGCGTTCTTGACGTTTATCCCGGTGAAGGCGTTCGACCGGTTGAGGACGAGCTGGATCTTGGCGGCCTCATAGCCGAGGTGGCCGATCGTCTCGAGGACGAGCCGGACGTTCTTGAGGCACGACAGGTCGGCCGTCATCACGACGAACATCGTCTCGGACGCTTCGAGGACCCCGAGGTTGACATCGTCGAGGCGCTTGTCGATGTCGATGAGGATGTAGTCGTACAGGCCGCGAAGCTGGTCGATGATGGCCGGCAGGTGCTCCGGCGTGACGAGCTCGGCCGTCTCCGGCGAGGGCGGGGCAAGGAGCAGGTCGACGCCCGAATCGTGCTTGACGAGGACTTGGCGGATGAGGTCGGCGTCGATCGTGGGCGCGGTCACGATGTCGACGATGCTCTTGCGGTCGAGGCCCAGGTCGAGAAAGACGCGGTGGTCGCCGAACTGGAGGTTGCCGTCGATCAGGCAGACCTTGCGACCGAGCTCGCGGTGGAGGGCGATCGCGGCATTGATCGCGATCGTCGTCGTCCCCACACCGCCCTTCGCGCCGTACAGGGCGAGGACTCGACCGAGGGGAGGGCGCCCGACGAGCGCGTCGCGCGGCGCAAAGCGGGCGAGCAGGCTCTTGATCCGGGCCATCAGCTCGGCCGGGTGGAACGGCTTGATGAGGTAGTCGTCCGCGCCGGCCCGCAGGCCGCGGACCTTCTGCTCGACCTCGCGCTCGGCGGTCAGCATGATGATCGGAACGTGCGTCGCCGGGCCCTCTTCGCCCCGGATCTTGGCCGCAACCTGGTAGCCGTCGAGCTTCGGCAGCATGACGTCGAGGAGGATCAGGTCGGGCGCCTCGGCGTCCCACATCCGGAACCCCTCGGTCCCGTCCGACGCGATGACGACGTCGTAGCCTTCCTGCTTCAGCGTGTACTGGAGCAGTCGCTGGACATTCGGGTCGTCGTCGACGACGAGGATCTTGGCCGCCATCAGTCTCCTTCCGGTCCCCCGCCGGCAGGAGCGTCGTCGAGAACCGGCCGGCCGATTATAGGCGCGACGGCCCGGGCGCTCGCGAACGCCCGACGAAGAAAGGCGCCGACACGCTCCTCGTACGCAGCCGGATCGGTCGCATGAGCGGCGCTGTGGGTCGCATTCGGGACGATCCAGTGGTCGACCCCCGGCCCGATCGCTGCGGCGAGGCGGCGACCGTCGGCCGCCGGGACCGTTCGATCCGCCGCACCGTGAATGAGCAGGACCGGCACGGTCTCGAGCAGGCCGGCGATCCGGATCGGCTCGGTCGCCCGCATGTCCCCGCCGACGCGCCGGCCGGCGGCCTCGAACACCTGGCCCGCGACGAATTTCCGGAACGGCACCCGCATCCGGTTGCCGACCCCGACGGTCAGCTCGGGCGGGACGGAATCGACCGAGGCTCCCACGATCCGCGGCCGCGGTGCCTCCACGTCATGGGCTGGAGCATACGGATCGAGATCGGCAGATGGCAGGCTGCCGTCGCCGAGGACCGCGATCGATGCCAGGGCGGTGACGCCGCCCATCGAGGTGCCGACGAGAGCCACCCTGGTAACGCCCCGCTCGCCGAGCCAGGCGAGGGCGCCGGCGACGTCCTCGACCTCGTGGAGCCCGAACGTCGTCGCTGCAGGGTCGGAGTCGCCGTGACCCCGGAAGTCGAGCCCGAGGACGCCCGCCGTGCGACGCAGGAAAGGGCCGTATTCGACGAGGTCCGGTGCGATCGAACCAGACCAGCCGTGGAGGAGGAGGATCGCCTCGTGCGGATCGGGCCGCCACGCGTCGCCGGCCTTGTCACCGTCGGTGGCGACGGCGGGATGCTCCGGCGGATACTCGGCCGGCAGCCAGCGGCCGGCAAGGCGCAGCCCGTCGCGCGACCGCAGCCGCACGACCTCGCCGCCGAGCGCGTCGACGGCCGGCCCGAGCGCGGCCTCCTCCGGCATGACCCGTGGCGCGTCGAGGAGCCGGGTCGCGCCGCGCCCGACGGCGAGGCGGACGAGCGCCGCCGGCAGCGCGAGGATCCCCCCGACGATCGCCGCTCGACGGATCAACGAGCCGCGGGCGGGGGCTCACCGCCTCCGTTGTCGGCCATGCTCCGACCGACATAAGCCGTGAACGGTTCGACCAGCCGGGTGAACTCGGCCGGGATGACGAACTTCGTGGCCGGGCTCGCACCGAGGGACTTGAGGGCTTCGAGGTACTGGAGGGCCATCGTCTTCTGGTCGACTCCCGAGGCCGCCTGGAAGATCCGGGTGAGGGCCTCGCTGAAGCCCTCCGCTCGGAGGATCGCGGCCTGGCGGTCGCCCTCGGCCTTGAGGATCTCGGCCTGCTTCTGACCCTCGGCGACGTTGATCGCCGCCTGGCGCGACCCTTCCGATTCGGTGATGACGGCTCGCCGCGTGCGCTCTGCGGAAAGCTGTCGGTTCATCGCGTCCTGGACATCGCGCGGCGGCGTGATCTCGCGGATCTCGACCGTGGTGACCTTGCCGCCCCACCGCTCGGTGACCTCGTCGAGCTTGACCCGGAGGACCTCGTTGATCTGCTCGCGCTTCGACAACACCTCGTCGAGGAGGATGTCGCCGATGACGGCCCTTAGCGTGGTCGTCGCGACACCCTGGAGGGCGCCCGGGAAGTTGACGACGTTGACGACGCTCTTGAGCGGGTCGCTGATCCGCCAGTAGATGAGAAAGTCGACGTTGATCGGGGCGTTGTCCTTGGTGATCGTCGTCTGGCTGGGAACCTCGATGAACTGCTCGCGGACGTCGACCTTGACCGGCCTGTCGATGATCGGCACGAGGAACCGCAGGCCGGGATCTCGGACCATCGACTCGTTCGTCCGGCCCAGCCGGAACACGACCATCTTCTCGTACTGCTGGACCACCCGGATCGAGAGATAGACGATGACCAGCAGGACGACGACGATGAAGGCGGCACTCGCCGCAATGATCGGGAGTTCCACGAAATCCTCCGTTCGCTCAGGACGCTGGCGATGATGACGGATTTGGCTCGACGATCGCGGTCAGGCCGTCGGTCCTGACCACCCTGACTGGCACGCCGCGTTCGAGGGGCCGGCCGTCGGCGCTCCGAGCGGACCACTCCTCGCCGGCGAGGTAGATCGAGCCGAGTGGCTCGATCGGTCGTCGGACGACGGCCTCCGCTCCCGGTGGTATCGCCACGGCGCGCCCGACGGTTCCCTGCGGCGAGAGCATGCCACGGCTGCGGACGGCGGCCCAGACGACGAAGGCCAGGAAGATCGCGGCCGTTGCCGTCGTCGTGATGATCACCGGTGGTGCGACCCTCACCACCGGCTCGAAGGGATCGCCCGGTGTCGTGAACAGGGCGGACGCACCCAGGGCAAAACAGACGAGCCCGCCGAAACCGAGGAGGCCGTGGCTCGTCACCGTCAGCTCCAGCCCGAAGAGGACCATCGCGAGGATGATCAGGAGCAGGCCGCCGACGTTCAACGGCAGCGCACCGAGCCCGATGAAGGCCAGGATGATGAGCAGCGCGCCGAGGATGCCGGTGACGAAATTCGGACTCCACAGCTCGGCCAGCAGACCGGCCGACCCGGCACTGAACAGGAGGAAGGCGATCGTCGGATCCGACAGGAGGCGGATGAACGCCAGGAACGGGTTCATGTCGATCTGGGTCGTGCTCGCCCCGCTCAGATCCAGTGTGACCGTCGCTCCACCGACCTCGACCTGACGGCCGGTGGCGAAGGCCAGCACGTCGTCGAGTGTCGCGGCCATCCCGTCGACCACGCCAAGCGAGACGGCTTCGCTCGCCGCCGATGAGCGGGCCTTCGAGACAGCTTCGGCGGCCCACGTGACGTTCCGGTGACGCGCCTGGGCGATCGCGGTGATCTTGGCGATCGCGTCGTTGCGGACCTTGTCGCCCTCGGTGCCGGTGATGTCGCCGCCCTCGCTCGAGACCGGGGAGGCCGCTCCGATGCTCGTGCCGGGCGCCATCACCGCGACATTCGCGGCGAGGGTGATGAAGGTCCCGGCGCTTGCCGCGAAGCCACCGGCGGGAGCTACCCAGACGATGATCGGGACCTTCGCCTCGAGGAGGGTCCCGACGATGTCGTTCATGGCAAGCAGCGCACCGCCCGGAGTGTTCAGCTTGATCACGACGGCCGCCGCTCCATCCTGCTCCGCCCGGCCGATCCCGTCCGCCAGGTAGTGGGCCATTCCCTCGTCGACGATCCCGGTCGTCGGCAGGACATAGACGACCTTGCCGGCCGCCCGGGACGTCCCCGCCAGGCCGACCAGCCCGAGCAGCAGGAACAGGCCCGCAGCGATGCGGAGCGGCTGAATCGCGGACGAATGCTGTCTCACGATGACTCTCTCCCGATCATCGTAACGCGAACGCGTCCTCGACAAATGCGAAGGCGAGGCGGCTCCACGTCTCGAGGCGGTCGGCGACCTCCGCGACCTGGCCCGGCGTCGCGAAACCACCGCTCAACTTGACGGTCTCACGGATCGCCACCGCTCGTCCGGCGGCCTCGGCGAGATAGACGGCGCCGAGGTGGACCCGCCCGACGTCGGTCGTGTCGTCATTGAGCAGGCCAACGAGGCGGAACTCCGGGATGAAGTCGGCAACGAGCTCCTCTGTCCATTCCCGAAGCAGCCCGCCGGCGAGATCGCGATCGCCGGGATTGATGTGACCACCGACCCCGATTGACCAGGCGTCGTGCAGCCGGGCATCGCCGCCGGCTCGCGTCCGCCGCATGAGGAAATAGCGATCGCCGTCGCGCAGGACGAGGTACGGGATGATCTGCTTGAAGGACGGGTCAGCCTCCATCGCCGCCCTCGGCTCGAACCGGCCGTGGGCGTCGACGACGGCGAGGAACGCATCGGTCTCGGTGGTGCGGACGCCGTGCCAGGCGCCATGCCCGAGAATCGCGTCGCGTGGGACGACGTACACGAGCTCGCTGCTCACGGACCGTCCTCGAGCCGGTGGCGGGCCGCGGTTAGACGAGCGGCCAATGCCGTCGAGTCGGGACCATCCGGGCGCTCGAGCTCCGCCAGCCAGGCATCGATGACGGTCCGCAGGTCCCGCAGCCGGGCGGCGATCGCCGGGGCGTTCGTGGCGACGATCCCTGTGCCCATCTCGATGTCGCCGCGGGCCAATCGGGTGGCGCCTTGCCAACCGCTCGCCGCGAGTGCCGCGGCGGCCGGCCAGTCGACCCGCGCCGGCCCATCCGTGGACCCCGCGACCGCCTCGACGAGCGCCGCCGCGACGACGAGAGGCAGATGGCTGACCGCGGCCACGGCCGCATCGTGGTCGGCGGCGGTCATCAGGACCGGTTCGGCTCCGCAGGCTCGCGCGAGCCTTTCGACACGCTCCGTGGCCTCACGGTCGCTCGGATCCGCCGGGACGATGACCCACGGCCGGCCGACGAAGAGAGCTGCGGTTGATGCCTCCCACCCGGATGTCTCGCGACCGGCCATCGGATGCCCGCCGACGAACCGGAGGCCGCTCGACGCCGCCACGTCGAGGACCCGGCCCTTTGTGCTCGCGACGTCGGTCACGACCGCGCCATCGGCCAGCCGATCTCGGAGTGGACCGCCGAGCCGGCCAAGCAGCTCGAGGCAGGCCAGCGGAGGGGCCGCCAGGACGACGAGATCAGCCCCATCGACGGCCCCCTCGACGGTCCCCGGAGCTGCGTCGATGGTCCCTGCGGCAAGGGCGGCCCAGGGACCCCTGCCTGTCGGTGTCCAGGCCGCGATCGACCAACCATCGTCGGACGCCCGCAGCGCCCTCGCGATCGAGCCGCCGATCAATCCGAATCCGAGGACGCCGAGTCTCATCCAGTCGAGTATTGCAGGACGCCCAGCCTTCGGTCACACCCCACCCTCGGTCGGTCCGGCGAGCCGGTCAATGTCCGATAAACCGTGATTCGCCAAAGAACGGCTAGAATCGCGGCAGGAACGCCGGCGACGCGAGCCGAGAGGCTCGGGCCGGGACGTACAGGGGGAGTTGTGACCGGAGACGCAAACCCCATCCGCGTTCTCTTCGTCGAAGATCACCAGCTACTTGCCGATGCACTCTCGGCAATGCTCTCCCGCGAGCCGGACATCGAGGTCATCGGCATCGCCGGCACTGTCGCCGACGCGAAGCTGATGTCGCGCGAGCGCCTCGACGTCGTGCTGATGGACTACCGCCTCCCGGACGGGACTGGCGCCGAGGCGACGCGGGCGATCAAGGCTCGCTGGCCGGCCGCCCGGGTCGTCATGGTCACTGCCCTGACCGACGACGAGACCGTCCTCGAGTCGATCCAGGCGGGCGCCGACGGATACCTCACGAAGGACCGCGCCGCCGAGGACGTCGTCCAGGCCGTGCGGGCCGCCCACGCCGGCGAGACCCTGCTGCCCCGTTCGGTCATCGTCGAGATCGCCCGGCGCGTGGCGGCGGCCCGCGAGCGTGGCGACGAGCGGCACGTGTTCGAACCGTTGACGCCGCGCGAGCTCGAGGTCCTGCGCGCCCTGACCGAAGGCCTCTCGACCCCGGAAATCTGCGACCAGCTGTTCATCGCCCCGAACACGCTGCGGACACACGTCCAGAACATCATGGGCAAGCTCCGCGTCCACTCGAAGCTGGAGGCCGTTGCGTTCGCCATGCGTCACCGGCTCGTCGAGCCGCCCCGGCCTGAGGACAGCGTCGCCGCCCACTGAGGCGGCCGTTCCCGTTTGAAGCAGTCGCTCAGGCCGGCTTGCGGCGCCGGCCCTGGCGCCGCTCCTCGAGCCGTCGCTCCTCCTCGGTCGGCGAGCCGGGATCGTCTCTCGGGTTCTGTCGGCGGAGCTGCAGGCGTCGTTCGGTCTCGCGGCGTTCGTCGCTCAGGAACGCTCCGCAGCGCGGGCAGCGGCGCTCCTCGAGGAACAGCGAATCGAGTGCCGTGACGGTATAGATCTGACGTCCGCAGGACCAGCAGGCGAGCCGGGGCATGGCCTCTCATCGTAGCGTCGGGGTTGGGCGGGCGGGAGGTCACCCGCCTGGCCCCGAAGATTACGTCGGATGGAGGATGCCGTGGCGTGGGCCCCCCTCCGATGATCGAGATGTTCGCCCTCGGGCGAGGATCGGCCATCCGGGCAGGTGGCCGGTCAGCGGGTCGCTTCGATCCCCCCGAAGCGGCCCGCTCCCAGTCAGACCTTCGGCAGGCTCTCCAGTGCGTCGGCAACACGTTCCGCCGGGTATTCGAAGTCCTCGAGCGACCCGTCGAGATAGCGCTCGTACGCCGCCAGGTCGAAGTGACCGTGGCCGCACAGGTTGAAGAGGATGACGCGGGCCTCGCCGGCCTCCTTCGCGGCGAGTGCCTCATCGATCGCGGCGCGGATCGCATGCGTCGGCTCCGGCGCCGGCAGGATGCCTTCAGCCCGGGCGAACTGGACGCCGGCCGCGAAGCTCGATCGCTGGTGGACGCTCCGCGCCTCGATGTAGCCGTGCTCCTTGAGAAGCGACACGAGCGGCGACATCCCGTGGTAGCGAAGGCCGCCCGCGTGGATCGGCTCGGGGATGAAATCGTGGCCGAGCGTGAACATCTTGGCGACCGGTGCCATCTTGGCCGTATCGCCGTAGTCGTATGCATAGACCCCACGGGTCATCGAGGGCGCCGCCTCGGGCTCGACGGCGATGATGCGGTGCTTCGCGCCGTCCCGGAAGTTGCGGCCGAGGAACGGGAACGCCAACCCCGCGAAGTTCGAGCCGCCACCGGTGCAGCCGATGACGATATCCGGCGACTCGCCGGCCATGCCCATCTGCTCGATCGCCTCCTGGCCGATGACTGTCTGGTGGAGGAGGACGTGGTTGAGCACGGAACCGAGCGAGTACTTCGTGTCCTCCCGGGTCGCCGCATCCTCGACCGCCTCGCTGATCGCCATGCCGAGTGAGCCAGGGCTGTCGGGGGTAGCCGCGAGGACGCTTCGGCCATAGTTGGTCGTCGCCGATGGGCTGGGGACGACCTCGGCGCCGTACGTCTCCATGAGGATCCGCCGGTACGGCTTCTGGTCGTAGCTCGCCCGAACCATGTAGACCTTGACCTCGAGGCCGAAGTAGGCGCCGGCGAAGGCGAGCGCGCTGCCCCACTGGCCTGCCCCCGTCTCGGTCGCCAGGCGGGTCACGCCCTGCTCCTTGTTGTAGTACGCCTGGGCGAGCGCCGTATTCGGCTTGTGGCTGCCGGCCGGGCTGACCCCCTCGTACTTGTAGTAGATGTGTGCGGGTGTATCGAGGGCCGCCTCGAGACGGTGGGCCCGGTACAGCGGGCTTGGACGATAGAGCTGGTATGCCTCACGAACCGGCTCGGGGATCTCGACCTCGCGGTCGGTGCTCATCTCCTGGCCGATGAGGGCCATCGGGAAGAGCGGTGCGAGGTCGTCCGGACCAATTGGCCCAAGGGTTCCCGGGTGGAGGTAGGGCGACGGCGCGACCGGCAGGTCGGCCGCGATGTTGTACCAGCTGCGGGGGATGTGGTCCTCGTCGAGGATGAACTTCGTCCGACGGGTCATCACCTGGGCCATGGTCGATCCCTCAGTGCACGGGCGACCGGCGGGGGCCGGGAGCGGAGCCTACCGCGCGGGGAGGCGCCGACGCAACGGCCGCAATCCCGGGCGACGGCCGATGCCGAGAAGCGTGCCCGCGACTTGCGGCAAAACGATCACGAAGCCGCCCTTTGCCTTGCCGCCCGTCGAGCCCTTGGCGTGATGGCCGTGGGACTTGCAGGGCCTGTCCGCCTGGTTCGTCTTGTTGTGGCCAGGTGCTCCATCGACGCTGCCGGGGCACGGTGGCCGGGCGCGCACAGGTTTGGTCACGGGCTTGGCCGTGGGGGCGGATGTCGCCTGGGGTGTCGGACGCGGGGTGGGTGGCGGCGTGGCCCTCGCGGGCGTTGGCGTCGGCCGGGGGGTTGGCGGCGCGGCTATCGGGGTCGGGTTGGCCGGCGGACCGGGTGTGGTCGCAGGCTGGCTCGATGGCCCGTTGCCCGAGCCACCTGCGCCGGATGTCGTGGGCGTCGGCGTCGGCACGACGGCTACGACGACCTCGCTCGGGGACGGCTCGACGATCGGGCTTGCGATCGCCGACGGCTCCACGCTCGGCGTCGACGTTGGCACTGGCGAGCCGGATTCGATCGACGGGCCCGGGGTCGAAGGCACGATCGCGACAGGGCTCGACTGGGTAGCCTCAGGCGATGGCGCTGAGCTCGAGGGGGGCGAGCTCCGATCGACACCGGCGACGCCCTGATCCGGCTGGCGCGGTCCCACGATCCCGACCGCAAGGGCGAACGAGGCCAGCACGAGATTGAGGACGCCCAGGGCGAGGACGAGGCGGGCGCGCTGAGCGGACGTCACGTCGCTCGTCGACTCCTTCGGGCCGGCCAGTAGGAAATAATGTACGGGGGAACCGACACCGCGGATCGTAGCATCCGGCGGCCCTCGCCCACCGGCATGCGGGAGAGTGTTCGCCTCAGTCGAGACGTGCCTCGTGGAGGGGCTCATAACGAGCCGGTCCGCCGCCGGAGATGCTCTCGAACAGATTCAGGGTCTCCGCGCGGAAGCTCGTCTCGAAGGTCGATGCGGCGGCGATCAGGCGGCGAGCGACGTCCGGCCCAGCCCTCACGCCGTCGGATCGGGCCAGGGTGAGATGAGCCCGATACGGACGATCGTCACGCGGCCAGCCGACCTCCGCCAGCCGGTCGTCGAGCGTCCGCGCCGTGGCGCCCAGCTCGACCGCACCGCCCGTGATCGCGAGCCACAGCGCCCGCGGACGGGCGACCGAGGGAAAGGCACCCGCTCCGCCGACCGCGACGTGGAACTGAGCCGTGGCGGCCGCGGCGGCGTCGACAGCTGCGGCCACGTCGGGGATGCGGTCCTCCTCGGTCGGGCCGAGAAAACGGAGGGTCAGGTGAAGTCCGTCGAGGCGGACCCAGCGGACATCGCGAACTGCGGGATCGCTCGCCGCTCGTACCATCTCGACGAGTTCCGTGACAGCGTCCCGCACAGCGGGCGGCGTCGGCACGGCAACGAACAACCGGCGACCGGGCCCGAGCTCCGGTCCGCGCGGTCTGCTCAAGTCGGACCGATCTCGACCGGCTGCCGCCTCATCCTGCTCGCTCGCGGTCCTCGACCAGGATCCTGCGGGCTTCGGTGGCATCGCGCCAGCCGACAACCTCGACGTCCTTGTCCTCGAGCAACTTGTAGGTCTGGAAGAAGTTCTCGATCTCGAGGAGGCGATGGGGCCGGACCTGGTTGAGGTCCATCACATGCTCCTGGTGCGGATCGCCGAGGGCAACGCACAGGACCTTGAAATCGAAGCCTTTTTCGTCGCGCATCTCGAGCCCACCGATCGGTCTGGCCCAGACGTGGCAGCCGGTGAACGTGGGTTCGTCGATCAGGAGCAGGATGTCGGTCGGATCGCCGTCGCCCGACAGGGTGTCGACCGTGAAGCCGTAGTCGAAGTTGTAATAGACGGCCGACGACAGGACGCGATCGAGCCGGAAGACCTCGGCCTTTGCATCGAACTCGTACTTGTTGCGCGAGCCACGAGGGATCTCGACCACGACCTCGATGACGTCCGGGAACTGCGGGCGGTCCATGAAATCGAACAATAGTGGCTGCGGCTGCGACGCGTGAAACGCGGGTCGTGCCCGACCAGAGACCTCGCTACGCGGCGGCCGATGACCAGTCGGCGGGCGTGAAAACGCCCGAAGGAACCAACCGGGAGCGGTTGCGACGCCGAAACGAACGAGCGTTGATGTGATCTCAGCCGGCTCATCCCGGATCGGCGGTTGACCGGAGCCGTGCGGTGAAGCTCGGTTCCGATCAGACCGGCGGCGCTGCGCGGATCGCTCCTCGCCTCGCCTGACCGTTCCGACGGCCCCTTCGGGCAAGACCTACCTTATGGCCCGGCCAGCCACCGGACAACGGCCTTATCCACGAATGTCGCGGAAGCCCGATCCGTTTCATCCACGAACTTCATTGCAATGTGGATGAAATGTGGACGACTCATGCTGATTCGTCCCAGCAACGTGAGCGATGAGCGCAGGGCGCAACGCAGCCATGGCGCGGGCATGACTGAGCGGAGGTGCGGCGAGGCCGTGTCAGGGCAAGGCGCGACCGAGCACCGGAGCGAGCAGGCTAGGACGCCTGTGAGCGATGAGCGCAGGGCGCAACGCAGCCATGGCGCGGCATGACTGAGCGGAGGTGCGGCGAGGCCGTGTCAGGGCAAGGCGCGACCGAGCACCGGAGCGAGCAGGCTATCGCCGCACCGTCAGTCGTTGTAGAGGCGCTCTTCGATGAGCTTTTCCTGGACGGTTCGGCCGTTCGGGTCGAAGCAGGAGAACTCGAAGTGCTTCTCGAACTCGATGTCGACGTTGTCCTGGCCGCCGCGGTTCTTCTCGACCGAGACGACGACCCAATCGCGGAAGCGCTGCGCCTGGTACGGGTTGAACTCGATGTTGACCTTGGCGACGATGTGGTACTTCTCGTTGAGAATGAGGATGATGTCCGCCTCGTAGTTGATCGCCGAGCTGCCGCGGAGGTGGAAGTTCCGCAGGCGCGATGCCTTGAGGCCCTCCTTGTCGGCCGCGACGATGCAGACCATCGGGACGTCCTCGGACAGGGCGATGTCCTTGAGGCCGTTGACGACGAACGTGACCTTCTCGGTCTCACTCGTCGGCTCGGGGATCTGGGGCACCTTCTGGAGATAGTCGACGAAGACCACGAGCCGTCGATCACCGGACAGCTGTCGATGCTGCTGCACGAGCCTTCGGATGTTGTCGACGGTGCTGGCCGTCTGCGAGCCGCGGAGGAGGAACAGGTTCTCGCCGTAGCGGGCGATCCGGTCGAGCGACGGCCGCAACCGCGGATTGCTCGCCAGCTGGGTGGCCCCGCCGCCCTCGGCGACCCAGGTCCCGAGGATCTCCTTGCGAACATCCTGGATCTTGATCGCGCCGGTCTTGTGCGGCAGGTGGGCGAGCGCCGACTCCATCGCGATGAGCCGGTTGAGGAGGTACTGCTCATCGTGCTCGAAGCAGAGGTAGAGGACATTGGCCTGGCCGCCGGATGCGACGTTGCGTGCCATCTGGAGGGCCATCGTCGTTTTCCCGGTGCCCTGGGCACCGCCGATCAGCAGGAGCTCGCCGGCCCGCAGGCCGGTGCCGATCGTCTTGTCGAGCGGGGTGAACCCGAGCGGAACGGCCTGGTACTCGCCGACCTTGCCGGTCGTCACCTTGTCGTTGAGCTCGACGAGGACGTCCAGGGCGGAGCGGGGGGCCATGCTGCCCGTGTCGGAATCGAGTCGCCAGGCTTCCTGGGCGACAATCGGGTCGGCGGTTTCGGTCACGCTGGGTCAGTCCTCCCGGTATCGACTAAGAGGTGCATCGTAGCACCGCCCTCCGCGATGACAGCCGCCCAAGAGCCCCACGCGGACGACCCGAAGGTACTCCCCCCGTTCTGGAATCCGAGCTCAGTTCGTGACCCTGACCGCCGCCGGATCCAGCGCCGCGAGCTCGTCCCACATCCGGACGATCGTCCGGATTCCCACCTCGTAGTTGGTCA
>WNGI01000421.1_pt1 | contig 30764 bp, 27 predicted proteins | sample 5400621 | NCBI WGS metagenome assembly WNGI01 (sample SAMN13153374, study PRJNA577476) | soil metagenome | isolation source: 20 cm soil or saprolite under Garry oak tree replicate 1 | place: USA:California | collected 2016-06-15
CGAGGGGTTGGTGCCCAAGGTTCAGAAGTCGTTCCTCTCCAAGGACCCGGACCGGCTGCAGCCCCACATCAGGTCCTTCGTGGACCGGGCGGCCACCTTCACCACGTGCCCCGAGTGCGGCGGCACTCGCCTCGGCGAAGGGGCCCGTTCCTCGCGAATCGGCGGGATCAACATCGCCGACGCCTGCGCGATGCAGATCAGCGACCTCGCCGATTGGATCCGCGGCCTGGATGAGCCGTCCGTGGCGCCGCTGCTGACGACGCTCGGGCAGACGCTTGATTCGTTCGTGGAGATCGGGCTCGGCTATCTCTCGCTCGACCGGCCGTCGGGGACGCTGTCGGGCGGCGAGTCGCAGCGTACGAAGATGATTCGTCACCTCGGCTCCTCGCTCACCGACATCACCTACGTCTTCGATGAGCCCACGATCGGCCTGCACCCCCACGATATCCAGCGGATGAACGACCTGCTGCTGCGGCTGCGCGACAAGGGCAACACGGTGCTCGTCGTCGAACACAAGCCGGAGGCGATCGAGATCGCCGACCACGTCGTCGATCTCGGTCCAGGCGCCGGTACCGCGGGTGGCGACGTGGTCTTCGAAGGATCCGTCGAGGAGCTGCGGGCCAGCGGCACGATCACCGGCCAGCACCTCGGCGACCGGGCATCCTTGAGGCCGGCGGTGCGGACAGCCTCGGGCGTGATGCAGGTGCGCGGTGCCAGCGCCCACAACCTGCAGGACGTCGACGTCGACATCCCGCTCGGCGTGCTGGTGGTTGTGACCGGCGTGGCCGGGTCGGGAAAGAGCTCATTGATCCACGGCTCGGTGTCCGGGAGGGACGGGGTGGTGTCGGTTGACCAGACCCCGATCCGCGGCTCGCGACGGAGCAACCCGGCGACGTATTCTGGGCTGCTCGACCCGATCCGCACGGCGTTCGCGAAGGCCAACGGCGTGAAGCCGGCGCTGTTCAGCGCCAACTCCGAGGGGGCCTGCTCCACCTGCGACGGCGCCGGCGTCATCTACACCGAACTGGGATTCATGGACACGGTCGCAACGACCTGCGAGGACTGCGAGGGAAAGCGTTTCCAGGCATCGGTATTGGAATACCACCTGGGCGGCCGCGACATCAGCGAAGTGCTCGCGATGTCGGTGACCGAGGCCAGGGAGTTCTTCGGCGCCGGCGAGGCGCGCACGCCGGCCGCACACGCCATCCTCGACAGGCTCGCCGACGTCGGGCTCGGCTACCTCACCCTCGGCCAGCCGCTCACGACGCTCTCCGGCGGCGAGCGGCAGCGGCTCAAGCTGGCCATCCACATGGCCGAGAAGGGCGACGTCTACGTCCTCGACGAGCCGACCACCGGCCTCCACCTCGCCGACGTCGAGCAGCTGCTCGGCCTACTCGACCGGCTCGTCGACTCCGGCAAGTCGGTCGTCGTCATCGCCCACCACCAGGCGGTCATGGCGCGCGCCGACTGGATCATCGACCTCGGCCCGGGCGCCGGCCACGACGGCGGCCGGATCGTCTTCGAGGGCACGCCCGCCGACCTCGTCGCCGCCCGCTCCACCCTCACCGGCGAGCACCTCGCGGCCTACGTCGGCGTCTACTGACTAGGCCACGCCCCTTTGTGCCGCCGCTACTCGCGCCGATCGGAACCAGGCGCGAGCCAGCGGAGGTTGGAGAAGTAGACCCGTGGCCCAGCTGGGACCGGCGTCGCGACCATCAGCACGGTCGTGCAGCTCGGGCACCGCAGGACGTCGCCCGGTCCGCTTCGGTAGACGACGAGCTCAGCCATGACGTGCTCGGCTCCACAACTGGCGCAGCAGCCACGTGCGTCGGTCATCTCCTGCCCGAAGACATCCATCAGGAGACCACCCATCGCATTGCCGTCGACGTGGTTGTCATCGGTCATCGTTAACCTCCCGTTGGGCCGAAGCGTTCGGTCCTGATGTTCTGCGGCTCGTGCCCGAGGTCGACGAGGGCGGTGGCTACAGCCTCGACGAAGCCGGTGGGGCCGCAAACGTAGCAGCGCGGCTTGTCGGTCGGCGGCCAGGCGACGTCCGACAGCATCTCTCGATCGACGCGCCGTCGATAACTCGACCAGCCGGGCGGCTGAGCCCTGGTGAGCGTCTGGGTCAACTCAACTCCGGCTTGACCGTTGGCGATCGCGCCAAGCTCGCCGCTGTAGATCACGTCATCAGCCGAGCGTGACGAGACCAACAACCGAACCGGGACGTGGCCACCGCCGCCGATCCGCGCACGGACCATCGCCATCAGCGGCACCAGCCCGCTACCGCCGGCGGCCAGGAACAGCGGCCCGCCGTCGCTCGGCTGCCAGACGAAGTAGCCGCCGATCGGGCCTCGAAGCTCCAGCTTGTCGCCGACCTGGAGTTCGTCGACGAGGTACGGCGATACCTCCCCATCGGCGATCCGCTCGACAGTGATCGTCACGCGGTTGCCATCAGCCGGCGTCGCGATCGAGTAGCTCCGCTCGGCCTGATAGCCGTCGTCTGCCGTCAGCCGGACGTCGACATGCTGGCCCGGTAGATGACCCGGCCACTCTGGCACATCCAGCGCGAGGCTCCGGACCTGGGCGGTTTCGTCGATTCGATCAACGAGATCCGCGACCTGCCAGGTCAGTCGCCCGCGTAGCGCTGCTCTCGCCACGGGTCGCCGTAGTTGTTATAGCCGTAGCCTTCCCAGAAGCCGGGCTCGTCCTCGTCCCGCAACTCGAGGCCGCTGACCCACTTGGCACTCTTCCAGAAGTACAGGTGGGGGACGAGCAGCCGGGCCGGCCCACCGTGCTCCGGCTCGAGCGGTTCACCGTCGAACGCGTAGGCGACCCAAGCCTTCCCGCCCGTCACGTCCTCGAGCGGCAGGTTCGTCGTGTACCCGCCGTACGAGTGAGCCATCACGAACTCGGCCGCGGTCGGGACATCCTTGAGGAGCGTGTCGACCGATACGCCCTTCCAGGGGGTGTCGAGCTTCGTCCATTTTGTAACGCAGTGGATGTCGACGGTCACGTCCTCGGCCGGCAGCGCCATCAGCTCCGGCCAGGTCCAGGTGAGCGCCTTGTCGACCTGGCCACTGATCGTGAAGCGCCATCGATCCAGCGGAATGTCCGGTGTCGGGCCCGCCGACAGGACCGGGAAGTCGCGCGTCACGTATTGACCGGGCGGGACGCGTCCTGCCTCGGCATCGACCTTGGGTCGCCCGCGAAACCCTCTCGAAATGAAGCCCATGGTCCTCTCTCCGCTGAACGAAGGGGACTGCGATCGAACTACAAGATGCAGGGGATGGCCGACCAGGAAGAGTCATGCGCACCACAGAATTCGTCTGTGGATCAAGCAAACTCATCGCGCCATGGGATTGTACGACCGTAGGCGATGCGTGCCCGCTACCAAACCTCGGCCGGGGCCAACGATCGACGGGGCATCGCGGCCGCGACAGATGCCGCCCGCGTGGGGCGCGATGGTCGCCTTTGACGTGGCGGCCGTCTCGATCCTGGTTGGGACCGCGAGACACCCGTCATCGAGAGCTGGAATAACGCTTGCTCGTCGGACTGAATTCGCGGCGCCGCGGCGCAGGTAGTGCGAGGTCTTCTGGACCGGTCGGGTGTGGTCGGGCGACGTTCGTACCATGGCCGACGGCTCACGACGGTCATACCTTTGATGACGCGTGCACGTGCGCGGCGGTCGCCTGAGCTTGGTGGCAGTCCGAGAAAAGCAGCCGCGTCACCGGCGAGTCCCTCACCGGTCGCGGCCATCGTGGGATGTCATCCGTGGATGAGAGTCTGTCGAATTGGCCAGCCTGGATGGCCTGGATCGCCGCCGGGTACGCGGCGTTCCTGATCGCAATCGCCGTCTACGACGTCCGGCGGCAACGGATCCCCAACGTCGCGGTTTACCCCGCGATCGCGGTCGCGCTCGGCGTCGCCTTTGTCCGCCCGGACGGGGCCTGGTGGAGCTTCCTCCTCGCTGGGCTCGCGGCCGCCGCCTTCTTCATCGCGATCGGGGCGATCACCCACGGAGCCATGGGCGGGGGTGACATCAAGCTGGCTGGGCTCATCGGGTTGGTCGCAGGCTGGCCCGGCGTGTTTGTGGCCATCTTCGTGGCCTTCGCCGTCGGTGCAGCGGTCGGTCTCCTGCTCATTGCCCTCGGCCAACTCGGGCGCCATGAACCGCTGCCGTTCGCCCCGGCCCTCGCAGTAGGTGCAGCCACCGCCGCCCTGGCCGGGCGACAGCTCGCCGGCCTGCTCTGGCCGGGGATCGCCTGATGACCAACCTGCCGATGCGCGCGGCCGACCCGGCGTCGGTGCCCAACCCGGCGTCACCGGAGATGACCGCTGTCCCCGTCACGATCAATCCGGTCCTCGCCCCTCCGCGGATGGGTGACCTCCTGCTGAAGGCTGGCCTCATCACGGAGGGCCAGCTCGATGGCGCGCTGGCGGCCCAGGGAGAGCGACGGAAGCGTCTCGGCGAGATCCTGCGCGAGGACGGATTCCTCGACGAGGTCGAGCTGGCCGCGGTCCTCGCGGTCCAGCTCGACACTCCGCTCGTCGACCTTCGCGAGCGGCCCAGCGACAACGCCGCGATGCGCGCCCTGGGTGAGAGCGACGCGCGGCGCTTGTGGGTCATGCCCTTGGCGTTCCTGGGTCCCGATGACGCGAACCTGCTCGTTGCGACGGACGACCCGAGTAACCGCTTGTTCCTGGACGAGGTCGAGCAGATCGTTGGCCGACGGGTCGTCCCGTTGCTCGCGTTGCGCTCGGAGATTGAGGACGCGATCCGCCATCGCTACCGGGTGACCGGAGACCTGGAAGCGCAGGTCAGCGCCTTCACGAGCACGCGACCGACAGCCACTCTCGCGCCGACACGCACGCTCACTCCGCGTCTCGAGGGCCTGCAGGACGCGCCGGTCGTCCAGATCGTCAATCTCCTGGTGGCGCAGGCATTGCGTGACCGGGCCAGCGACCTGCACATCGAACCCCACGCGAACGGGCTTCGCATCCGGGCCCGCGTCGACGGGATCCTGCGCGATGTGACGGAGTTGCCCGCGGACCTGGCGCCCGGCCTTGTGAGCCGCATCAAGATCCTGGCTGAACTCAACATCGTCGAGAAGCAGCGGGCCCAGGACGGCCAGATCTCGATCGATGTCGACGGTCGGAACGTCGATATCCGGGTGGCGACAATGCGGACCATCTGGGGCGAGAAGGTGGTGATGCGGCTGCTCGATCGAGATCGAGCGGTCCTGCGTCTCACCCAGCTCGGCGTCTCGGCCGATGTGCGACCTGTCTACCAGCGGCTCCTCGCGTCCCGCTACGGGATGGTGATCGTCGCCGGCCCGACGGGCAGCGGCAAGACCACGACCCTCTACGCGTCGATCAACGAGCTCGATCGGGCGGCCCTCAACGTCACGACGATCGAGGACCCCGTCGAGTACACCTTCGAGAACGTAAACCAGACCCAGGTCAACGCGGCGGCGCAGCTCACCTTCGCCCTCGGCCTGCGGGCCATTCTGCGGCAGGATCCCGACGTCATCCTTGTCGGCGAGATGCGCGATCGGGAGACCGCAGAGATCGCCGTCCAGGCGTCGATGACCGGGCACCTTGTGCTCTCGTCGATGCACGCGACCGATGCGGTGAGCGCCCTCTTCCGTCTGCTGGAGATGGGTGTCGAGCCCTTCCTCGTCTCGGCGAGTGTGACCGGCGTCATTGGACAGCGTCTGATGCGCCGCGTCTGCTCGCATTGCCGGATCGAGATCGAGCCGACCGCGGAGGAGCTCGGCCTGTACGAGGCGGCCGGGCTGACCCCCATCGGGCATGTCTATCTGGGTCGCGGCTGCACATATTGTGGAGGGACCGGCTATCTCGATCGGATCGGGGCGTACGAACTCCTGCGGGTCACCCCCGAAATCCGTCGCCTGGTGGCCGCCAACGCCCACTACGACGAGATCCGCACCCAGGCCCTGGTCGACGGGATGGTGCCGATGCGGACCGACGCGCTGCTGAAAGCCGCCGCGGGCGTCACGACGGTGAGCGAAGCCTTGCGAGGAGTGAGCAGCTGATGAGCGCCCTGAGTAAGGTCCACGTCCGCCCGACCCGCGGGACGAAGAAGTCCAACCAGCCCAACTTGCTCGAGCGGATCATCCCCGGGCTGAACTCGATGAAGCGCATCGAACTCGTCCTGTTCAGTCGGATGATGGCAACCTTCATCCGAGCCGGAATCCCGATCCTCGACGGCATCGAGGTCGTCCGGCAGCAGGTGGTCTCCAGCCTCTTCCGACGAACGCTCGATGACGTCGCCATCCAGCTGCGCAACGGGGAACAGCTCTCGATCGCGATGACGTCTCACCCACGTGTCTTCTCGCGGCTCTACATCGACATGATCGTCGCGGCCGAGGCGACCGGGGAGCTGGACACCATCCTCGACCAACTGGCGCGCTACCTCGAGCGGGCCGAAGCAACCTCGCGTCGGATGCGTCAGGCGATGCTCTATCCGGCCATCGTCATGGGCCTGGCGGCCGTGGTCGTGGCGATCCTCACGACGGTCGTTCTCCCCTCGTTCGTGAGCCTCTTCGCGGATTTCCGCGCCGAGCTTCCGCTGCCGACGAAGATCATGATCTCGATCGGCTCGTTCGGCGCGGCGTACGGCGTCCAGACCGTGGCCGTCGTCGTCGGCGCCATCGTCGCGTTCTCCCTTGTCCGCGATGCGAGGGTCATCCGGCGGATCCGCGAGCGGGTCATCCTTCGCGTGCCAGTCGTCGGCGGTCTCGTCAGGCTCGGGATCGAGACGCGCTTCGCGCGGACCCTCGGGATCCTCCTGCGAGCCGGCGTGCCGATCGCGAGGGCGTTCGACATCGCCACAAGCGGGACGGGCAATCAGAACTACGTGCGGCGCCTCGCGCCGGTCCGGGAGCGTCTGATTTCCGGCGACGGCATCACCGAGCCACTGCAGGCCTCGGGATTGTTCGGGTCGCTCCTCATCCAGATGGTGAAGGTCGGCGAAGAGACCGGAACGCTCGATCGCTACCTCGATCAGGCCTCCGAGTTCATGGATGACGACCTCGATTATCGGACCAAGCAGATGGTCACCGTCATCGAACCGATGCTGATCCTGGGGGTCGCGCTGGTCGTCGGCTTCGTCGCGTTGTCGGTCGTGACGCCGATGTACGGCATCCTGCACGCGATCAAATGATGCGCTGGGTCCGCCGGCTGCACGCGGATGAGCGGGGTGTCGGCCTCGTCGAATCGCTCGTCTCCTCCGCCCTCCTTGGGATCGCCCTCATGGTCCTCATGACCAGTCTGTCCACGTTCGCCATCACGAGCCGGAACGCCGAGGACCGGGCCATCGGACAAGGATTGGCGCGGGCCCAGGCAGCCAGGATCGTCGCTGCGCCGTACCAGGCGACCGGCGACTACAGCGCGTTCTACGAGACGTTGCCCACCGGTTTCTCGCGAACGGTCGCGGTGACCTGGTGGGACGGGACGTCGGCCTGGACCGGCACGCAGAATGCCATCGGGCTCCAGAAGGTAGTGCTGTCAATCGCCGTGGGTGGCACGGCGATCACCTCCCTGGAGTTCGCGAAGTCCTCCCGATGATCAGGCGAATCCGGGCGTTCCACGCCGACACTCGAGGCGCCAGCCTCACCGAAGTGCTGGTCGGGACGGTCATCGGAGCGATGGTCATGAGCGTCATCGTGTCGACGATCTTCACGACCAACGACCTGCGCCAACGCGCGGACGACCGCAGCCAGTTCGCCGCCGACCTGTCCGTTGCCTCCCTGAGCTTCGACCGGGACGGCCTCATGGCCACGGCCGGCGCGTCCGCCGCGTCGCAGACGAGCTCGACATCCTGCGCGACGACGATCGATCTCGGATTCAACGAGGGGGGATCATCGGTCCGTTACCAGACGGCCTCAAGCAACCTGGTGCGGATCAGTGGCGCCGGCACCCGGACCCTGGTCAGGAACGTATCGGGCTGCACGTGGCAGTCGATCCAGATCGGATCCGGTCGCTCCACGATCCTCGTGACGCTGACCTTGACCGGGACCAGCGGCGAGACGCTGAGCCAGATCCTGCGCGCCGCCCCGAGGATGTGGTGATGCGCCGGTTCCATCGTGACCAGCGCGGCCAGTCGCTGCCGGCGATCCTCGCGCTCATCACGGTCCTGTTCCTGTTGGGCAGCGCCTTGGCGGCCCACGTCTCGGTGGCCATCCAGGCGACGGTCGCGAACGAATCGCAGGCAGGTGACCTTGATGCTGCTGACGCCGGAGCGGAGCTCGGCATGTGGTGGCAGCGCAACGGGAAGGCGGGTAATCCGCCGTCGATCAACGTCAACGGTTTGACCGTCAACACCACGGTCGGCACCAGCGGTGCGGTGCCCTGCCCCACGCCGTCCCCGGTGAAGGTGACCGGGTTCGAGCACGGGGCGGTCTCCGCGACGGGGGGCGGCCTCTTTTCGGCCGTCAACGGGACCGGGATGACCGCCGACTCGGTCGTCTGGCGGACGGGGAACTACTCGCTCAAGGACACTGACCCCGTCGGAACGGCGAGCGACGCATCGCTGGCGATCGGGGCCGGCGTGGCCGTCGTCCGGGTCTACCTCCGACTGGCATCACTACCCGCGGCCGACGTCAACGAGCTGCTGATCCTCGATGCTGCGGCCGGGAGCGATCTTCGCCTCGGCTACCAGGCGAGCAGCGCGAGGCTGACGCTGCGTTTCGCAAATACGGCTGTCACGGTCGCCTCGTCGACCGTCAGCCCCAGCACCTGGTACCGGCTCGACGTTCGCCTTGGCGCGTCCACCAACCCGCGGACGGCCGACTGGCAGATCGACGGCGTGGCGCAGACCGCTCTCTCATCGACCGAGGCGGCCAGCACCGTGAGCACCCTGCGGTTGGGTTCGACCGTGGTGGCTGACACGTTCACGGCCAACTATGACGACGTGCTCATCTCGGCGACCTCGGCTGATTACCCCATTGGCGCCGGAACGGTCGTGGCGCTGAGACCGAACGGGATGGGCACGAGCAGCATACCCGGCTCGTTCCGCAATGACGACGGAACTGCGATCGACCCGAACACCTACCTGCGACTCGACGACAGCCCGATGACCGGCCTGACGGATTACGTCCGCCAGCAGATCATCGGGGCGGCTGCCTATATCGAGGTTACCTTCGCCGACACGGCTGCGACCTGTGTCGTCGGCGTATCCGCCCTCGCCGCCTACCATGCGGCCGCCAACCCCGCCGACAATGGCAAGACGAGCGTCATCGATGGGGGCACCGAGCGCGTGGTGTTCAACGGCGACATGTCCGGCACCACGCTGCAGTACGTCTCGCTGATCGTGGCACCGGCCTCGGCACCCTGGACGCCAACCGCGGTGAACGGCCTGCTGGGGCGCATCGGATTCTCGACGGACGTGACGCCGAACCCCTACTGGGACGCCCTCCTGCTCGAAGTCGCGACTGGGACGTCAGTCGCGGGCACGGTCACCGTGTCCTCGACGGCCGGCAGCTCGACGATCACGACCACGTACACGGACGTGGGCGCCTCGTCGCCGACGCTCCTGACCTGGTCCACCACCCGCTGAGGCCATCGTTCGACAGTACGGAAAGCCGTGTGGTCCCATCGACTCGGCGCACCGGCGAATCCGCGCAGACCGGCCCACACCACCCCGTACCTCGGCCGAAGTACTCCACCCACTGGGACCAATGAGCGGTTGGCCCATGGTCCGAGATGACGAGGATATGGATGAGCCGGCAGTTCGCTCGGCGGACGTGCCGTCACCAGCAATCAAGGATCGCCGATCGGCGATCACCGCGGAACTGCCCGAGGGCACTCCAACATCGCAAGGAGAACCATTCCATGATCGGAACCCTGCGCCGGACGTCGCGCGACGAACGCGGCTTCACGTTGGTGGAGCTGCTCGTCGTCGTGACGATCCTCGGGATCCTCGCCGCGATCGTGACGTCAAGCCTGATCGGCTTGACCGGGACCGCGAAGACCAATGCGTGTGCCGAGGAGCTCCGCACCGTGCAGGTCGGCATGGATGCGATGCTTGCCAAGAACAACATCACGGCCGTGACCGCCTCGGCGGCCGACAACAACACGTGGACCGCGCTGCCGGTCGGCGGTGCAGGGGTCCAGCCCCTATCACCGACCTTCCTGCGTCAGGCCCAGACGAAGGGCTCGTACACCTGGTCGGCAGCCGGCCTCGTGACGGCGGCGGCCACAGGCGGATGCGTCTGACCCGGTAACTCCAGCACGACCTGCGACGCCCCTCCCAGCTGGGAGGGGCGTTTCGCTGTCCGTCAGCCGTTCTCCTCGAGTTCGGTCGGGTGGAGTGTCTCCGCTGCGGCCGTATCCATCGAGATGACGCCCTCCCGGACCAGCCGCCGCAGATCGGCCTCAAGCGTGTGCATCCCGTGCCCGGCTCCGGTCGAGAGCACATTCCGCAACTGATTGGACCTGCCTTCCTTGATGAGGTTTCGGACGGCAGGCGTCCCGAGCATCACCTCGAAGGCGGCGACGCGGCCGGAACCGTCCGCGCGCGGGACCAGGCGCTGGTGGATGACCGCGGTGAGGGTCTGCGATAGCTGGATCTGGATCTGCCGCTGTTGGTGGGACGGGAAGACGTCGACGATCCGGTCGATGGCCTGTGCGGTGTCATTGGTATGCAGTGTCGCGAAGACCAGATGGCCGGTCTCGGCGATCGTCAGGGTCGCCGAGATGGTCTCCAGGTCGCGCATCTCGCCGACCTGCACGACGTCGGGATCCTCGCGAAGCGCCGACCGCAGCGCGCCGGCGAAATCGTGCGTGTCGGACCCGACTTCGCGCTGGACGACCATCGAGCGGTCATGACGGTGCACGTACTCGATCGGATCCTCGATCGTGATGATGTGGACGGCGCGAGCCCGATTGATCTGGTCGAGCATCGACGCCACGGTCGTCGACTTGCCCGCCCCGGTCGGGCCGGTCACGAGGACGAGCCCGTTGGGCCGATTGATGAGGTCCTGGCAGACCGCTGGCGCCCCGAGCGCCTCGAGCGTTGGGATGACATATGGCACGAAGCGCAATGCACCGGCGAGCGTCCCGCGCTGGAAGAAGAGGTTCGCGCGAACGCGAGCGGAATCCCCGAACGAGAAGCTGAAATCGAGCTCACGTCGTGCAAGGAGCTCGTCCCATCTTGCTCCGGCCAATGTGCGTGCGAGCGACAATGTCGCATCGGCGGTCATCGGCTCCTCGGCCAGCCTGACCAGTACGCCGTGGATTCGGGCCGTCGGAGCGGCACCCGGCGCGAACAGCAGATCGGAGCCGTCGCGATCGGCGACGACTCGCAGGAGCATCTCGACGCGCTCATCCACGGCGCTCTTCAGTGTACTGTTTGCGCCGTGGCATCCGGGCAGGTCCTGATCGTCGCCGCGGACGAGCGCTGGCTTCGGATCTTGGAGGTGACGGTCCGCCTCGGTGGCGGGGAGACGATCTCGCGGCACTCGGTTGGTGAGGCGCTCCGCACCCCCGTCGCCGAGGGCTGGCATCCGACGGCGGTCGTCGTGGACCTCGGCGCCCAGCCGAGCGCGAATGAGCTCGATGACGTGCGTGGCCTCGTTCGGGATAACACGTTGGCGGCCGTGGTGATCCTGCCTGAGCGCCTGGCGGCCGAACAGGAGCGATTCACCGCCGTCGGGGCAGCGGTCCTGGTCCGCCCCTACCGCCCCTCCGAGCTGTACGCCGCGTTGTGGCCGGGCGAGACGGCGGGCCTTGCCGGCGCTTCCGGAAGCGACGAACCGCTCACTGTGGATGCGGAACCAGCAGACGAATGACGCTCGGGGGCCAATGTCGGGCCATGCGGGTCGTCGTCGCTGCCCGCTCCTACGCCACTTGCCGGTCGTATTTCGAGAAGGGGGGAGGGCGGGATCGTCGTAAGGCCGCGTTGCCTGGGGCGGGCTGAGGGTACGGCCAGCAGGGCTACAGAGGTCTTCCCGGCGCGCCAGTTACGGCGGCTCGACGGGTTTCCGCCTCCGCGGGCCGGTCGAGTAGGCCGGATTGCTCCTGGCCCGGGAGAGGAGGCCGCCGCGCATCGGCGCCGTTGGGTTGCAGCGTACCGAGCATCGGAAGGTCCCGTGGTCGGCCGAACAGGTAGCCCTGCCCGAATTGCACTCCGAGCGCGCGAACGGCGTCCCGTTCCGCGAGAGTCTCGATTCCTTCGGCGACCAGCGAGATGCCCATCTCGCGGCCGAACGACGCAAGGGCGGCCGCCATTGCGCGGCTGGCGTGATCGGTATCGATCCCGCGCGTGATCGAGATGTCGAGTTTGATCAGCTGAGGCGCCAGGCGCACGATGTGGCGCAGGCTGGCGAAGCCCGCCCCGGCGTCGTCGACGGCTAGTCGGCCGCCATGAGCGATGAACGGCTGGAGGCTGCCCGCCAACGCGTCGTAGTCGGTCACAGGGGTCTGCTCCGTGATCTCTATGACGAGCCGCTCCTGCGGGTAGGTCAGGAATGTCTCTGTCAGGCGCCCCGAGAGCACGGACGCTGGCGACAGATTGAGAGACAGGTAGGCCCGCCGCCCGATGTCGTCGAACCGCTCCAGTGCCGCCCGGATTGCTGCGAACTCCAGGTCCTCGGTGAGGCCCACGTCACGCGCCGCGTTGAACCAGCGATCGGGAGGTTCCACCGGATCCAGGTGGAAGCGAGCGAGCGCCTCGTACCCCACGACGGACCCGTCACCGAGTTCGACGATCGGCTGGAATATCGGACGGATCGCTCCGGGCTCGAGCGCCCGGCGGACCCGGGCGATCTGCTCGCGCCGGGCCGCATTGGCCCGATCGCGGCGGCCCAGGTGCTCGTCCAGCTCCAGGCCAAGCGTCGCGGTCAGCTCGCCCGACAAGCTGCCCTGTCCGCGCGCCGTCCGCCGGACGGCGTCGACGATCTCGCCGATCGGAGCGCCCTTCACGACGAACCCCATCGCCCCCGCGCGCAGCATCTCGGCGACCACCGAGCGGGCGCCGTGCGCGGATACCGCCACAACACCGGTGCGGGGGGACCGGAGGATAAGCTCCCGCGTCGCCCGTGCGCCACCGCCGCCCGGCATCTGGACGTCCACGAGCGCGACGTCCGGCGTTGCGTGCGCGGCGACGAGGACGGCCTCGTTCGCATCCCGGGCTGCCCCGACTACCGTCATCCCGGGCTCGCCGTCAATCAGGTCGGTCAGCGCGGCGAGGACGCCCGGATCGTCGACGGCAAGCATCACTCGGATGGGTCGCTCGACGCCATTTGCCCCGGCGGTCACGCTGCAGCCCCCCCGGCCATCGGCTCCGGGGAGGGACCGTCCTCAGCGGGCTCGGGGATCCAGGCGCGGACGGTCGTGCCCGCCCCCGGAAGGCTCTCGATCCCGTACCAGCCGTCAGCCTGCGCCGCCCGCTCGTGCATCGAGGCCAAGCCGAGATGGCCCGGGACATCCGTGTTCGAGCCGTCGACGTCGAACCCCCGGCCGTCGTCCTGGACCGTCAGTTGGAAACCGCCACCAGACTCCTCGACCGTGATCCGGATCGTCGAGGCCTGCGCGTGCTTACGGGCGTTCACGAGCGCTTCCTGGCCGATCCGGAACAGGATCGTCCGGATTTCCAGCGGCGGCACGGCCGTGGTCTTGTCCTCGATGTCGAAGATCGGACCGCCGTTGGTCGTCCAGCGCTCCACGTATTCGCGCAGTGCCTCGCCGATGCCCTGTCGCTCGAGTGCCATGGGCCCCAGGTCGATCAACAGGTTCCGCAGGCCGGCCAGCCCCTGGCCTACGAGCTCCCGTAGCCGCTCGAGTTCCGCACGGTCGCCGGCGTCGGCCAGGCGGCGACCCAGGAGCTCCAGCCTGATGCCGATCGCTACGGCCGTCTGGATCGTGTCGTCATGGATCTCGGCCGCGATTCGGCGGCGTTCCTCCTCCTGCGCCGAGACGAGTCGGGCGAGGAGGTCTCGCCTGGTGTCGTGTGCCTGCCGCAATTGGGCGAGTGTCGCCCGCAACTCGCTTGTCCGCTCGGCGACGCGCCGCTCGAGGTCGTCATTCCGGCGCCGCAGGTCGACTTGGAGGAGGTGAGTCGCCAAGTGGTTGCGAATCCGCAGGACGACCTCCAGGAGGTCGAACGGCTTGGTCAGGAAGTCCACAGCGCCAAGCGTCAACGCCCGCTCGCGAGCGGCCCGGTTCGTGTCGGCCGTGAGGACGAGCACTTTCGCTGGCAGCCGCGAAACGTTTCGCCTCGAGAGCCGCTCCATGAACTCGTACCCGTCGACTCCCGGCATGTGGAGGTCGAGGAGGATGAGGTCAGGCGCGAACGGTTCCACCCCCTCGAGCCCTTGGATCGGGTCGGTGGTGGATACGACGTCCTCCCATCCCGCGTTCCGAAGGAGCCGTTCCAGGAGGAGGACGTTTGCCGGCTCGTCGTCCACGACGAGGATGCGGCACTGGTACAGGCGGTCCCGCTCGTCCGCCCCCGCTGGGATCACCGCGTCCCTCGGACGGGGTTCGACGGTCGACCGACGTTGTGCACGCGTGCTCGCAGGTCCGCCTGGTCGTCGGTCGATTGCGCCCTTGGATCGCTGTGCATGGGGTCTCCACCGACCTCAAGGGCAGACGTTGAGAGCGGGTCGGCTTCGTGCGGGCAATACATCGCACCGCATCCGTGGGCATGATTCTTGACCCTGGTGTCGATCTGCGCCATCCGTCGAAGGTACCTGTCATGGCGTGAGACGTCCCGGACTCAGCCATTCGCGTCTCGACCCGGGAAAACCCCTATTGGATGCCCCGGCGACTCACTCTCGTGCCGAGGCGGTCGCTCGGCCAGGCTGGAGTCATGAACAACGGCGACAGCGCAGCCATCAGCAGGATCCACGGTCGCCGGTCGTCATTGCCTCTCGCCGGACTGGCCCTGGGCCTCACGCTCCTGGCTCTTACAGCTGTCGTCCAGGTGACTCCGGTGCTTGCCGGGATCACCGCCGAGGCGCCGGTCTCCACCATCGTCACCGGTGGAACATTCGATGGATCGATCGGTCTCACGCCTGGCAACCGGATCACCTTGACTCCGATCGTCATCGAGGCGCGGAGAGGCGACATGCTCTACGCACTCCACGCCGACCTCCTCGGTTCCGATCAGCTCATCCGGCAGATGCATGCCACAGCCCGCACGGCCGACGGAGCCCTGCTCTACGACGGACCGCTCGCGCGGCTGTCCATCGGAGCCGACGCGATGGGATTTCCCGCGCGCCGGCTGGCCGCCGGCACGGCCGAGCGGCTGTCAGTGACGATCGCGGTGTCGCTCGATGCCGGTAACGGGATCCAGGGTGCAACGCTTGCCGTCGTCTGGCGGAGCGATGCGATCGCCGCTGGTGAGGCGACGACAGGTCCGGCGGCTCAGGACTGACGGCCGACGATACCCGACTGGATCCAGCCCTCCCGGACCGCCAGCATCGCTAACTCCGTCCGCGACGCGACGCCGTACCGGTCGAACAATGTCCGAATGTGGCCCTCGACGGTCTTCGAGCTGATCTCGAGCTCGTGGGCCACCTCATCGTTCGTTCGGCCGAGGGCAATGAGGCCGACGACCTCCAGGAGCCGATCGCTGGGTCGCCGGACCCGGTCACGAACGGCGCGCATGACATCTGCCCCGAATCGATAGTCGCCAGCGGCAGCCGACCGGACAGCAGCCACGAGCTCGGAACCTGACGCGCCCTTGACCACGTAGCCATGGGCGCCATCCTGGAACGACTGCTGGAGGTACGAACGGCGATCGAACGCTGAAAACATGACGAACGCCGGCCGGACTGCCATCGCACCGCGCCGTTCATCCCTGTGCCGCAGGAGGATGTCAAATCCGGAGTCCGGTCCGATCTCGATGTCGCACACGACGACGTCGGGCCGCTCGCGTTCGATGAGCTCGTCGGCGCCCGCGGCCGACGTGGTGACCCCGACCACGTCGATGCCGGACTCGGCAGCAAGCATCATCCGGACCCCGTCGGCGACGACAGGATGATCGTCGACTGGAACGACCCGAATGGTCTCTGGGTCCGGTGCCGTCATCGCTCGCTCAGTTGTGACATTTGACACGAACCGGGTGACCCTGAGCACCGAAATGGTGAAGGACGCATCGGTCGCTCAAGGCCCCTCCGGCGGAATGTCGCTGAGCGCTCGGGGCGTGTCGGAGCCCGCTATGGTCAAGCGCCGGACGTACGCGGTCGGGTACAGGAATGTGGCGCTTCATGGATTATTGCGAGCGGCCTCCTGGAGCTGGTCGTGCGGCCCGGGAGCCGCGGGTCGGACTCTAGCGGCCGTGGTGCCAGTGGTCACCCCTCCGATGGTCCCGGTTGGCGAGATTGCTTGCGGCGACCCGAACCGACACGTCCTTCGACGATCGATGCGGCCGGGTAGCCTCGGCACTCGCCGACGCGGTGGGCCCATGCGAGTTTCGCGGATCCAGCGCAGGCGAGTGGGACCTTCGGCCCATGGTCATCCGGGCCTACGGTCGGCGACCCTTGGGGCCGACGGGAGGCTACTGATTGGGTCCGACTGCCACTTCCACGCATCACCCTGAATCGCCGCGGGTCCTGGTCATCGAAGACGACCCGTCCATCCGCGCACTCTTGACCGCCCTGCTCGAGCGCGAGGGCTTCGACGTTGCGACGGCATCGGACGGCGATGCCGGCCTCGCAGCCGTCCATGAGCGCGACCCGGACGTGGTGATCCTCGACGTCGGCTTGCCGCGGATCGACGGCTTGGAGGTCACGCGCCGGCTTCGGGCGGACCGTGCGACACGAACGCTTCCCATCATCCTGCTGACGGCGCGTGCCAGCATCGACGACATGGTGGCCGGGCTCGATGCCGGAGCCGACGACTTCATCGGCAAGCCGTTCGAGCGCCCCGAGCTGCTCGCACGGGTCCGAAGCGGGCTTCGGATGCGCCGCGCGGTCCTCGGCATGGAGACGGCCCAGGCGGTCGTGACCGCGCTGGCAAACGCCGTCGAGGCCAAGGACCTCGTGACCGAGCAGCATTGCGAGCGCCTGGCCGTGGTCGCGGCGAGGCTGTGCGAACGATTGGGGCTCGGCGTCGACGAACGCGAGGCGATCACGTACGGTGCATTGCTCCACGATGTCGGCAAGATCGGCGTCGCGGAGGCGATCCTCTCCAAGCCAGGCCCGCTGACGCCGGACGAGTGGGTCGTGCTTCGACGCCACCCGGAGATCGGGGAACGCATCTGCCGGCCGCTCGGCCTGTCACAATCGTTCGCTCCGATCGTTCGCCATCATCACGAGCGCTGGGACGGCGGCGGCTATCCGGACGGACTGCGTGGCGGGGCAATTCCCGTCGGTGCACGCATTGTCGCCCTTGCCGACGCCTTCGACGCCATGACCCACGATCGGCCCTACCGACGGGCATTTTCGACGTCGTACGCCCTTGAGGAGGTCCGCCAGCAGTCCGGTCGACAGTTCGATCCCGAGCTGGCCGAACCTTTCATCGCCTGCCTCGACGAGCTCGCCCAGATCCCGGAACTCGCGGCCACGCGCCCGCGCTCCGTCGAGGAGCGGTCAGGGACACGGCCCGGAACACGCGCGATGAGCACACCGAGGTAACGGCTGATGGACCCCCTCCGCGTGACGGCAGAGCTCCTCTTCGGGCTCGTCTTCGTCTTCGTGGGGCACGCCTACCTGCGGCGGCGGGACGCGATCTCGCGCGACCTCGTCCTGGCATTCGCCGGGCTCGGCCTGACCTTCCTGGTCGACGTCTGGCGACGTGTCGCCGGATCAACGCCCCCGCCGATCGGCATCGCCGTCGGCGTGCTGCTCCTGCTTCAGCCCCTGTTCGTCCTTCACCTCGTGTCGCGCATCCGCGACGTCCCGCGAGTCGTCCTCGTCGGCGCGACCGTGCTGCTTCTTGGATCGGTCGCAACCGCCGCTGTGCTCCGATCGATGACCGCGCTGCCCCTCGTCGCCCTGGCCGTCTTCGTCGGGATCGAGGCGCTGGCCGCCGCTCTGCTGCTGCTCGAGGCGCGGCGTAGGCGTGGTCCTGGTGCCATTCGTCTGGCCCTTGCGGCCATCTCCACCGCCTTGTTCGCGGTTGCCCTCGTCTCGGCCGGCGTCGGAGCCGTCGTGGAGGAGATTGCCCCGAACGCGACGGTCGCGTCGATCGTCCTTGCACTCATGGCTGCAGTCGGGTATCTGATTGCATTCGCGCCACCGGCCTCGGTTGGTCGAGCCATGCAGGCCAGCGCGACGGTCGGGTACGTCCGTCGCGTGATCGAGATATCGGGCGAGCCTGCCGAGGTCATCTGGGCCGAGCTGGCGCGTCTCGCAACGACCGTCTGGGGCGGCAGCGTCCTCGTGATCGTTCCGACTCCCGACGGCACGGCAATCGTCGCCGCGACATCGGACAACCGCGCCCAGGCGCGTGCCTCGTCAGCTTCTCCCCGGTTGGCGGCGGCCGACCTGGATCGGCTGCGGATGGTTGCAGAGACTCGACAAGAGGTGCCGATCGAAGGCCGGCTGGAAACCCTGCTGGCCGGGATCGACCCAGAAGCCCACCCGGGCGCCCATCTCTCCGTCCTGAAGCTCCGCGACGATCCGCTGAGTCCTCTTCTGGTCCTCGTGTCGCGGCACGGATCCCTGTTTGCCGATTCCGATCGGGAGCTCCTGATCGCCCTTGGGGCACAGACCGCGATCGTCGCCGAGCGCCGCATGATCGTCGCGGACCAGGAGGAGCTCGCTGCCCGGCTGAGCTCCACGGTAGAAGAGTTGCACGCCGCCAGCGAGGCGAAGAGCGACTTCCTCGCGTCGATGAGCCACGAGCTTCGGACGCCGCTGAGCGCAATCCTCGGTTTCAGCGATCTCATGCGGAGCGAGCCATCCGCCGACGGCAACGTCTCGGTCCCGCTGGAATGGATCGAGCACATGCATCGTGGTGGCGAGCATCTCGTCTCGCTCATCAACGATCTCCTCGATCTCGCGAAGGTCGAAGCCGGGCGGCTCGAGCTGCGGGTCGAGACCCTCGACGTAGGCGCTCTTGCCGCGGAGGTCGTGAACGGCGTGCGGCCGATCGCCGAGCGCAAACAGGTCAAGCTGTCGATCGTTGCGCCCTCGACCTCGTTGCTGGCCGACCGGGGACGCGTGCGCCAGATCCTCTACAACCTGCTGTCGAACGCCATCAAGTACACGCCCGAGCAAGGGACGGTCGACGTTCGAATTGGGGCCACGCCGACGACGGTGGAAATCGAGGTCCGAGACACGGGTGTGGGAATTGCGGACGCCGACCTGCAAACGGTATTCGAGGAGTTCCGGCAGGTCGGCGATCACGATGCACGCCGGCAGGGGACCGGGCTCGGTCTGGCGCTGACGCGGCGGCTCGTCGAGGCACATGGGGGAACCATCCGCGTCGAGTCCGTCGTGGGACGCGGCAGTCGTTTCACCGCCTCATTGCCCTCCGCGGGGGAGGCCGCGACGCCCGTTCCAATTGCCCGACCGCCGGATGCCCCTGTGCGAGGTGAATCCGTTGCTTCGGAGCGGAGCGGGATTCTCGTGATCGAGGACGATCCGAGCGCGGTCCGGTTGCTCCGCGAATATCTCGAGCCTGGCGGCTACGTCGTTCACGTCGCTGCAGGTGGCGAGGAAGGTCTTGTCCTGGCCCGGCAGCTGCAACCGGCTGCCATCATCCTCGATGTCCTGCTGCCCGGCGTCGACGGGTGGGACGTGCTTCGCCGGGCCAAGGCCGACGACGCCATCTCCAGCATTCCCGTGATCATCGTCACGGTCGTCGACGAGCAGGAGGTGGGCCTTGCGCTCGGCGCCGTCGATTACATCGTGAAGCCGCTCCGCCGAACGGAGCTTCTGCGCTCGCTCGCACGGCATCTCCGGCCGACTGGCAACAGGCCCAAGGTCCTCGCCGTCGACGATGACCCGGCCGCGCTCGAGATCGTCCGGGCGGCCCTGGAGCCCGAAGGGTTCGAGGTGCACACGACGACGAGCCCCTTGGCTGCACTCGAGATGCTGCAGGAGCGGCGGTTCGACCTGGTCGTCAGTGACGTTGTCATGCCCGATCTCGACGGCTTCGAGCTGGCGCTTCGAATCCACGAGAATGTACGAACCGCCGAGATGCCGGTCCTCCTCGTTACCGCGCACGACCTGTCGGAGGCGGACAAGATGCGGCTCAACGGCAAGATCATCGGCATCGCTTCCAAGGGAGGAGCGGCCCAGCATGGGCTGCTCCGCTGGCTCGAGCCGTATCTGCCGGGGCCGCGGGCCGCCGCATTGTGATCAACTCGACGTCGGCGGCCGTGACGAGAGTCGTGGTTGTCGTCGAGGACGACCCAGCGATTCTCGCGCTCTGCCGCGTGACCTTCCAGCGGGCGCAGGAGGACCTGCTTCGTGACGTCCGCCTGGTCGATGCGATGGACCTCGAGAGCGCCCGGCTCGTCATTGCTGCGGAGGCGCCGGACATCCTCGTAATGGACGTTCGACTGCCCGATGGCAGCGGACTCGACCTGGTTCGCGATCTCCGGCGGAGCGGCATGGCTGGTCGGACTCGGGTGATCATCGCGAGCGCGAGCGTCCTGCCGGCGGAGCGTGAGGCCGCACTCGCGGCGGGCGCCGACCGGTTCCTGCCGAAGCCATACCGACCGGCTGACCTCGTGGCCGCCGTCGTCGACCTTCTTGGGGAGCCCTCCCAATGACTTCTCGACCTGGCTCGAACGCCTGCCCGAGACGGGTCACGTTCATCTGACACCAGGTGGCGGTCTTGGATGAGATGCCCTGGGCGGCTTTCGCCGCCAGGAGCAGGTCAATCGCCTGGATTGGTGTCAGGCCGCCATCCGGGGGCTGATGCCCTCGCACGCGCAAGCTCCATTGCGTCGTCTCGCCTCCTTGGCGACGGAGGCAGACAAGCACTCAAACCACAAGATGTCGTGGTTGAGCCTCACCTGAGGCAATCTTGTGGCCGATGAATACCGCGATGCGACTTTCGAGGCTCGCCAAAATGGCGGAAGCTGACCGGCATGCCGCTCGTTGACGCCGTCCTGCGCGCGCTGTCCTTCGCCTTCGGGATGGCCTGGGAGATTACCTGGGCGCTGATCCTCGGCTTTCTGCTCTCGGCGGTCGTCCAGGCCGTCATCTCGAAGGCCGAGATGACGCGACTCCTGCCCGATGACTCACCACGCCACCTCGTGCTCGCGACGGCGCTTGGCGCCGCCTCGTCGTCCTGTTCATATGCGGCCGTCGCCCTGGCCCGCTCGATCTTCCGCAAGGGCGCCGACTTCACCGCGGCGATGGCCTTCGAGATCGCCTCCACGAATCTCGTGATCGAGCTCGGGATCATCCTCGCCCTGCTCATCGGCTGGCAGTTCACCCTGGGCGAGTTTGTCGGCGGGGCGGTGATGATCGTTTTCCTCGCGATCCTCTTCCGGCTGTTCCTGAAGCCGGCGCTCGTGGATCAGGCCCGGCGCCAGGCCGACCGCGGCCTCAAGGGCTCGATGGAAGGTCACGCCGAGATGGACATGTCGGTGACGGACGGGCCGCTCCTTCAGCGGATCACCTCGCCGGCGGGCTTCACGGCGATCAGTCACTACTTCGTGATGGACTGGGCGGCGATCTGGAAGGACATCGCCGTGGGACTGCTCATCGCCGGGGCGCTCGCCGCCTGGGTCCCGAACGACGTCTGGCAGCGGCTGTTCCTCACCTCGGACCCGACGTTGGCCAAGATCTGGGGCCCACTCATCGGACCACTCATCTCGGTGATCAGCTTCGTCTGTTCGATCGGCAACGTGCCACTCGCCGCCGTCCTCTGGAACGGCGGGATCAGCTTCGGCGGCGTGATGGCGTTCATCTTCGCGGACCTGATCATCCTGCCGATCCTGAACATCTATCGGAAGTATTACGGGCTCCGGATGACGTCCTTCCTGGCGGTCACGTTCTACGTCGCGATGACGGGCGCAGCGTACGTCGTCGAGTTTGTCTTTGGCGCCCTCGGTCTCATTCCTACACAACGAAACGCGCTGGTAGTCGAGGCCGGCGTGACCCTCAACTACACGACGGTCCTCAACGTGATCTTCCTCGCCCTGGCGGCCGTCCTCGTTTGGCGGTTCAGGCGGACCGGTGGACCCGAGATGCTGACGATGATGGACATGAGCCCCGACGAGATGTCGGGCATGGGCGCATAGGTGCGCGGCATGGCGCATCCCGTCCCGGCTGACGAGTGCCAGTCGAACGGATCCGACTTCGTCTCCCGGCCGTAGCGGTCAGCAACCGTGACACGCCGACGATTGATTCGTGTGTTTGCGGCCACGGCAGTCGGCGCAGCTCTCCTCGGCGCGCCGGCCATCGCCCGTGGCAGCTATTCGCTCGCGGTTGGAACCGGCGCCAACCCCGGTACCACCCTGGCCGACAGCCCGCTCGACTCGGAGGGTCCGATCGGTCTGGTCGGTCGGTTGGTCGAGCTCATCAGAGATTGCATCCGGATCGCTGAACTGGCCGACGCATCCCCCCAGCTGCCTCGTTACGAGATTAGCGATCTTGCCGCCGCCGGCACTCGCCCCCGAGTCGACAACTCGTCAACTCGATCTTTGCTAGGCGGGTTGTAATCGAGCACGATCCCGCTGAAACCGCTTCACTCGGGAGACAGCGGCCATCTGGGCGAGCCTTTCCGAGGGCCCAGAGCCACGGCGGTCTGCGCGCTGAGCGCGCGGCCCCGAAGCATGGCGCGCATCGATGGGGTCGCCGCCGCCATTCTGGGCGCCTGACTCGAGGACTCTGAGTGATTGGCGGTTCCTCCACAGGTCCTCGCGGTTTCTAGGCCCCGGGTACGCCGAACCCAGACAAACGGCCCTGACGCCTCAGAAGGCGAAGGCGGTCACAGCGCCGGCGCCTCTCTTGTCTTGTGGTCGAGAGCCATGAACGGAGGTACGTCGAGATGACTGAGAAGCAGACAACGGATGTCGTCGTCATCGGGGCCGGATACGCCGGACTGATGGCGGCGATGCGAATCGCAACGAAGACCGATGCACGGGCCGTCACGGTCACGCTCGTGAGCGCGAGCCAGAATTTCAACGAGCGGGTGCGAAATCACCAGCTCCTGACCGGCCAGCGCCTCCCCGAGCACCGGCTCGCGGACCTGGTGGCGAAGACCCGGATCCGGTTCGAGCAGGGGACGGTGACCGGACTCGATCCGAAGCGCCGCATCGTTACCGTCGAGCCCGGCGAGGCCGGCGAGCGGCTCGAGCTCGGGTACGACTACCTCGTGTATGCCCTCGGCAGTCATGTCGACGTCGGCTCGACCCCGGGCGTCCGTGAGCACGCCTATACGCTCGACGAGCGGTCAGCGGCGAGCCTCGCGTCGCGCTTGCCAGAGCTGGCCGCGCAGCGCAGCCGGGTGTTGCTCGTCGGGGCCGGCAACACCGGGGTCGAGGTGAGCACGGAGCTCGCCGAGCGGTATCCGGATCTCAAGGTGACGGTCGTCTCGCGCCAGTCCTTCGCGGAGAACCTCTCGGAGGGTGCCCGTCGCCACATCCGGAAGGCATTCAGCCGGCTGGGCATCGCACTGATCGAGAACACGATGGTCACCCGTCTCGAGGCCGGTCGCGCGATTACCGCTGGCGGCACGATCGAGTTCGACGTTTGCATCTGGGTCGGCGGCTTCGCCGTGGTCGAGCTTGCGCGGGAAGCGGGCCTCAAGGTCAACGATCGGGGCCAGATCCTCGTGGACCCCGCGCTCCGATCACTGTCGCACCCTGAGATCTATGCGGCCGGCGACGCGGCCATGCCAGCCGAAAATCCCGGAGCACCGATCCGGATGTCGCTGTACGCCGCGACGCCGATGGGCGCTCACGCCGCAGATTCCCTCGCGGCCCGTCTCCGCGATCGAGAAGCGACATCGTTCGGGCTGTCGTATCTCGGTGCCGGCCTGAGCCTGGGCCGGCGAGATGGCGTGTTCCAGCTCCTCGACGGGGACACCGATTCGGCCACGAGGATCATCATCACTGGGCGAATCGCGAACTGGCTCAGGGAGTTCTTCGTGTGGTTCGTCCTGGTGACGATCCGGCTCCAGCGCACGGCACCGTGGATCTTCTTCTGGCCGGGCAAGAACAAGATGCGCGCATCATTCCTCCGGCCCGGATCGAGGCACCCGATGGCCGGGGCAAGCTGAGATGACCTTGCCGGCCAGCCACGTCAGCTCGTTCCAGGAATACCGGCCGCTGCTGTTCTCGATCGCGTATCGGATGCTCGGTAGCGGCGACGAGGCGGACGACGTCTTGCAGGACGCCTACCTTCGCTTTCAGGCAGCACCGCTCGACGAGGTTCGGTCCCCGAAAGCCTACCTCTCGACGATCGTGACGCGGCTCTGCCTCAACGAGCTCAAGTCGGCGCGGGTTACGCGAGAGCAATACGTCGGCGAGTGGCTGCCCGAGCCGATCGCGAGCCGGGAGATCGACGAGTTGGCCGATCCGGAGAGGCGCATGACCGACTACGACTCGATCTCCATCGCGTTCCTCAGCCTCCTCCAGAAGCTCACCCCGGCCGAGCGGGCTGTCTTCGTCCTGCACGAGGTCTTCGACTACGGCTACGACGAGGTCGCCGCCATCCTCGACAAGTCGGAGGTCGCCTGCCGGAAACTGTTCAGCCGGGCAAAGCGCTACCTCGCCGAGAACCGTCCGCGCTTCACGACGACCCCGGAAGAGCATCGTCGGCTTCTGGAGCAGTTTATGCGTGCCTCCTCGAGCGGTGACCTGAACGGATTGACGACGCTGCTGGCCGACGATGTCGTGTTCTGGGCGGACGGTGGCGGCAAGGTCCGAGGTGCGGCCCTGCTGCCGGTTCGTGGCCGGGATCCGGTGGCCCGGTTCATCTCCGGTCTCACGGCACGGTTCATGCCGCAAGACGTGCGATTTGGGATTGCCGCCGTGAACGGCCGGCCCACGCTGCTCGTCCACAACACCGTCGGCGCGGCGCTCTTCGTGGTCAGCGTGGAAGTGGATGCTGGCCATATCCAGAGCATCTGGGCGATCGCCAACCCAGACAAACTCGGTCGAGTCTCGTCCGCGCGGCTCGCCTGAGAACGCAGAAACATCCGGCCGGCACTGGAACGATGCCGCAATCGGCCGCGAGGACCGTGCTTCATCCGGCCGGGGGTTGACCGAAGTTCATTAGCATGCTACCTTCTGCCCCCTACTAAGTAGCTTGCTAACGAATTGGAGTTGGCCATGAGCGTGCGCTCATCCGAGAGCAACCTTGCCGCCGCCGAGCGCGCGAGTTCGACGCAGCCAGGGCCCCGATTCGGCGGCCTGCTCTGGCGACTGTCGCGTCTCACAACCCCCTTGACCCTGCCACTGGCCGGAAAGCGCTGGAACCCGCTCTTCGCCGTCATCGAGAATCGGGGCCGGCGGACTGGACGCTGCTACGCGACACCCGTGGCAGCCCGTCGCATCGCCGGGGGGTTCGCGATCTCGCTCGCCTTCGGGGCCCAGGCCGACTGGTACCAGAACCTGCTCGCGGCTGGTGGTTGCGTGATCCGCTGGCGCGGCCACGCGTATCGGGTGACGGCGCCAGAGCGGATCGCGGCCACAACCGGCCGGGCCGCGTTCCACCCCGTGCAGCGACTGCTCCTTCGGATCGGTGGCATCGACGGCTACGTTCTGGTGCGCGACATGGACGCCGGAAGCCTGTGAGCGACTGGCCGATCCGCGTCGGGCGACCGAACCAGATCACAGCGGGCTCGAGCCGACTGTGAAATCCAGCGGGCAGGAGTTCGTGATCGAGGACAGCCTCGGCTACCTGGTCAATCGGGTGGCGCGCTCGCTCGCCCATCAGCTCGCGGAGGAGCTTCGGCCGGCGGGGGTTGGCATCGGTCAATGGGCCGTGCTGATATTCCTGTGGGCACGCGATGGCATGAGCCAGGCTGAGCTGTCGCGCGTTGTCGCGATCGAGCCGCCGACGATGGTCCGGACGATCGACCGAATGGTCCGCGACGGTCTCGTCACCCGCGTTCCCGACCCCGACGACGGCCGTGTTACGCGGATCCACCTGACCGAGCGCGGACGGTCGCTACGCGATGAACTCGTGCCGAAGGCGGTCGCCGTCAACGCCCGGAACCTGGGCCGGATGACGGAGCGTGAGGGCAGGACGCTGCAACGCCTGCTCAGCAAGCTTCTCGTCGAGCCTGATCGGTGACCGGAAGGTTGTTGGAGGGGTCGCAAACCGCCGCCGGCACCGGGCCAGCTCAGGCGGCGTCCGGCATCGCCTCGATGTCTGCGATCGCCTCGCTCTCGCGGTCTGGCTGCGCGACGCCTTCCGCTCGCAGGACCGTCCAGGCGACCCCGATCGCCGCGACGATCAGCGCTGCCGCGAAGGCGAGTGCCAGCTGGGATCCGCCGGTCAGCGCCGCCGCGCCGTCCGCGCCGGCCGCCGCGAGGGCAGCCCCACGGGTCGTCGCGATCGACGCCATGACCGCCAGACCGAGTGAGCCGCCGACCATCCGGGTCGTGTTGACGAGCCCGGACGCGAGGCCGGCATCGGAGCTCGTGGCCCCCGACATCGCCAACCCGACGATCGCCGGGAAGCCGAGTCCTGCGCCGATCCCGATCAGGGCCAGCGACGGGGCCACGTCGACGAAATAGGTCGCGCTGGCCGGCAGTCGAGCGAACCACAGCAGGGCGACGAGCAGCAGGCCGAGGCCGCCGAGCAGGACGGCTCGGTGACCGAACCGGGTGATCAGCGGCTCGGCGAACGCGAACGACATCAGGCCGATGCTCAGGCTGACCGGCAGGAAGCCGAGCCCGATCGCGAGGGCGTCGAACCGCAGGACGCGCTCGAGGTACAGGCTGCCGATGAAGAACGTCCCGAAGAAGCCGGCGACCAGGAGGAGCATCACGGCGTTCGCGCCGGTCACTGCCGGCGAGCGGAAAATCCGGAGCGGCAGGAGCGGGTTCGCGGTCCGCGCCTCGCGGACGACGAAGGCGACGAGCGCCAGCACGGCGGTCGCGCCGGTGGCCAGCGTCTCGATCGAGGTCCAGCCGACGTCGCTCGTCCGGATGATCGTCAGGACCCCGAGCATCAGAGCGCCGGTCACGAGCGCCGCGCCGAGCACGTCAGCGCCCTCTCCGAGCCCGAGGCCCTCATCATCTTGGATGATGCGCAAGGCGAGGATCCCAGTGACGACGCCGATCGGCACGTTGACGAAGAAGATCCAGTGCCAGTTGAGCGCTTCGGTCAGGACGCCGCCGGCGAGCAGGCCGATCGAGGCGCCGGCCGAGGCGACGAAGCTGTAGAGGCTGATCGCCCGCGTCCGCTCCCGCGGCTCGGTGAACATCGTGACGATCATCCCGAGGATGACCGCGGAGGTCATCGCGCCGCCGAGGCCCTGGACGAACCGGGCGACGATCAGGGTCTCGCGGCTGTCGCTCACGCCGCATGCGAACGACGCGAGCGTGAAGACCGTCAGGCCGATCAGGAAGATCCGGCGGCGTCCGACGAGGTCACCGAGGCGACCGGCCAGGAGGAGGACGCCGCCGAAGGCGATGAGGTAGGCATTGACGACCCAGGCGAGGCTCGACTGGCCGAAGCCGAGATCGCGCTGGATGGCGGGAAGGGCGACGTTCACGATCGTCGCGTCGAGGACGATCATGAGCGTGCCTGCGCACAGGACCGCCAGGGCGAGCCAGCGGTCATCGCGCGCCGCGGGCAGGGCGGGGGAAGCGTGGGTCATGAGGTCGGTAACTCCTTGGAACAAACGTTGGGGAGGCCGAGCGGGACCCGACCGGGGTTCGGGGAGGTGATAGGATGGGCTCGATCCGGAGACGGCCTCCGGTTATTGAAACCAATATACGGAGCCTGTCTCCGTTTAGCAAGTCCCGGATGAAAACGACACCGACCGACAACCTTCCACCGTTTGCGACCGCGGTCCGCGCCCGCCGGGCAGACGCCCAGCGCAACGTCGAGCGGCTCATCGCCGCCGCCCGTGAGGCGTTCGCGGCCCACGGTGCGAACGCGCCGCTCGACGACATCGCGCGCTCGGCGGGCGTCGGTGCGGGCACGCTCTATCGCCATTTCCCGACCCGCCTCGCGCTCGTCGAGGCCGTCTACCGCGACAGCGTCGAGCGGCTGTGTGCCGAGGGAGCGCACCTGGCGGCGACCGAGCCCCCGGCGGAGGCCCTGATCGACTGGCTCCGCGGGTTCGTCACCGTCGTCTCTGAGAAACGCGGCCTGGCGGCCGCGCTGACCGAGGAGGGCCAGGCGAGCGAGCTCTTCGCCCAGTGCCACACCATGATCAACGCGACCGGCGGAGAGTTGCTCGATCGCGCGAAGCGAGCCGGCGCCGTCCGCGACGAAATCACCCTCGGCGACGTGCTGAAGATGGCCAAGGCGTTCGCCCACGCCGCCGAGACGTCGTCAGAGGGGTCGGGCCTCGCCGAGCGGCTGCTCGTCCTGTCGATGGACGGCCTGAGGCCGCGAGGCAGTCGGGGACGCGCCCCGGACTGATCTCGGCGGGATACGGTCCGCCCGTTGATCTCCGAACACGTTCCGTCAAGCCAGCAAATAGATGACCCGTACTTCGACCTTTGCCGGATCCTCGCTCGGATCACTGTAACCTCCCACGAGGCTGGCCCGAGGGCACCGAGGTCGCGGCGCCGCCATGCCCTCCGTCGGTGATCCCATCGGTTCCCGCAACGCCGACGTTATTCGACACGTGCCCGCACTTCGGCGGTCAGGACGACGACCGGAACCGGCTCGATCTTGCCCTTGAGCTGGAGCGACCGACGCTCCCAACCGGTGGTGTCGATGGCGGCCTCGCGCGCGGCGGCGTCGGTGATCAACAGCTCGCCGGCACCGGCCGCCGATGCGAGGCGAGCGGTCGTGTTGACCACGTCGCCCAGGGCGGTCAGCTCGGTGACTGGCGCGACGCCGACCGCGCCGACGAACGCGACCCCAGTGCCGACGCCGATCCCGATCGGGAGCGACGGGTCGTCGGCGACGGGTTGCATCGCCCGCAGCAGGGCGAGGCCGGCGGCGATCGCCCGAGCGGCGTGGGCGTCATGGGCCAAGGCCGGGATGAAGATCCCGATCACCTCGTCGCCCACGAACTTGTCGACGATCGCGTCGTGTTCGACGAGGAGTCGCGAGGCGATGTCATAAAAGCGGTCGAGCCGCGTCCGGAACTCGGTTGGGCTGATCTGCTCGGCAAGCGTGGTGGAACCACGGACGTCGGCGAACAGGAAGCTCGCCTCGATCTCGGCGCCACCGTGCATCTGCGCCAGGACGCTGAAGCAGTTGCGGCAGTATTTGGGGTTCTTCGCCCAGCGGTCCCGGCCGAGGATACGCATGAGCGGGTAGCCGATGCCTCCGAAGGGCGCCGCACACATCTTGCAACGTGGCTCGCTCGGCAGGTGCTTGAGACGCGCCCGAGTCCGCGCCATCCGCGGGTCCGTGCCGAGCAGAAGGGCGCGCCAGGTCGCTTCGTTCTCGCCAGAACGGGCGGGGGGTGGATCGAACATCAGGCCCCAGCGTACCGCTGCCGCATCTGGGTTCGGCGGGCGGACCGCTACCAGGCGTCGCCCCGGGGTTCCGGGCGCATGCGGTCACGCCCTGTCGTGCCGGAACCGCGCCCGGCATGCTGATACTCAGCAGGCACGCTTACGCTCACGACCTCGTTTCGGGAAGGTCGCGGGCAAGGATCCGCAAGCACGTTTCGGCCCGTCCAGCGGGCTTCCCTTTTTGGTCCGGTGTCAAGACACAGGAGGAACTGCATGCGCGTGGCCACGAGACCGGAACACTCACGGGACGCGAGACCTGAACGCCTGCGGCCACGAGATCTCAATGACTGGCGCGTGGACCCTGGCCCATGCCAAATGCCGGCTCCCCTTCGCGTTCATGCAAAGAACTCTTCCAGTACCGGTGCGAGGACCTTCGGGCTCACACCGTGAGTCTGGCGGGCCAGAGTGCGAAGTTCTGCATTGGGAATGGCTTCGCTGATCGTCCGGGCAGCATCGCGCATTGCAGGAGATCCGGCACCGCCGTGCATGACAAGTGTTGGCATCCTGACCCGCGATAGGAGGGCTGCCGGCAGAGAGTGGCCCTCGCCCAGGACTTCGCTGTCATATACCAGCGTTGGGGCCAGCTTCTCGAGTCCTTTCCACATCGGCATTTGTTTCATGGCCTGAATCTGTTTGTCGGACACCCCGACAGATCGGACAAACAGGGCGACGGCATCGCCGTTGTGCCCGGATGAAAGCGCCTTCTTGAGCGCCACGTAGTACTCCTTGGCAGTCTTGCGTGCGTGGCTGTCCAGCGAGTAGGGCGCTTCGTAAATGGCCAGTTTCGTGACCTGCTTGCGCAGTGTCACTGCGGCCGCAATCGCAAGTGCAGCACCCGAAGAATGACCGTAGAGGCAGACCGGTCCCCCAACCGCGGCTATGAGCGCCGCAATATCCTCGACTTCACGTTCGGGCGAATATGACGCGGAGTCCGCGCTGTCGCCGCGTCCTCGTCGGTCATAGGTCACGGCCGTGAACTTGGATGCGAGAAGCTTGGCTAACTTGGTTCCAGACTTTCTTGAGTTCAGAGCGCCGAGGACGATCAGTGCCGCCTGTCCAAGGCCCGCTGTTTCGTAGGCGATTCTCGTGCCATCTCTTGAGGTGACAAACCGTCGCATGCCTACTCCCTTTGTAAGGACCTACTTTGCAATTTGCGTACCTGCTGCCACCTCAGTCAAGTCTCCCGGCTGACGCGGCAGCCATCACAAGAGCCGACGCCGTCATT
>WNGI01000569.1_pt1 | contig 30755 bp, 27 predicted proteins | sample 5400621 | NCBI WGS metagenome assembly WNGI01 (sample SAMN13153374, study PRJNA577476) | soil metagenome | isolation source: 20 cm soil or saprolite under Garry oak tree replicate 1 | place: USA:California | collected 2016-06-15
TCCCGCAGCGCGATGTTGAACCGTGGGCGGTACTCCTTGATCAGATTTGCTTCGAGGATGAGCGCGTGTGCTTCGCTGGGGACGACTATCGTCTCGAGGTCTGCGATGAGCCCGACGAGGTGGCGCGTTTTGGGGCTTTCCAGCTGGTCGTTGGCGAAATAGCTGCGCACGCGTGAGCGCAGGCGCTTCGCCTTGCCTACATAGAGGGTAGTCCCGTCCCTTCCCTTCCAGAGATAGACACCGGGTCCGTCGGGAAGGTGGAGGAGTTTTGTCGCAACGGCATCGGGAACGGGCAGCATGTGTAATTATACCACCCGTGAAAAGGCCGGTTCACTTCGGGCGCAGTGCAATGTTGAGCAGTCGCCTGCCGCGGTCGAAAACGTTTTTCGCCTCCGGGATTCCAAACGCGGCGGTAATGCCAAGATACGCGAGTCCATACAGGCAGAGCAGCGCCAGAGCCATGAACTTGGTGCCCACGGCGTTCTCGTGCGCGGAGAGAAGCGGAGCGCCGCGGTCCACCACCAGCTTGTACGCCCACGGAAGCGCGGCTCCGGCTAGCGCAGCGCCCCAGAGACGAACCATGCGTGCCGGCACCAGTCGTGTGCGGCCGATTCGCTTGTCCATTTCGCGCCGCAACAAATAGAACTCAACCCAACCCGCGAGCCCGGCCGACGCCGTCAGGCCTGCCGCACCAAGCTTGCGGTCGACCCCCAGCATGCCGGGCAGAACCAGCGCGAAGAAATATCCCAGTCCGGTGGTCAGGATCACTCGAACCACCGCGTAGCGCAGCGGCGTCTTCGTGTCCCGCTGCGCGTAGAACGTCGACGAATACAGACGACCCATCGTCGACGCAAGTATTCCGACGGTCGACCCGATGAGAATCTGCCACACCCAGATCGTGTTGCCTCGTTGGAATCTCCCGCTCTGGAACAACAGATGGACTATGAGGTCACCGAGTGCGAAAAGTGCAACCGCGCTTGGAACGATGAAATACGCGATGCGGTCGAGGCCATCGCTGAGTCGCCCGCGCAAGTACGCGCCAATCTCTGCCGCCGTTCCCTGTGCGCGGGACATGGTGGGCAGCTCCGCCGCAGATATCGCCATTCCAAAGAGGCTGATCGGAAGGACGTATATCGCTTGCGCGTAGGTGAATGAAGAGACGGCTCCGTTGCCGAGGTAGCTCGCGAGCCAGGCATCTACGTACGCACTGAGCTGGACGACCCCTCTTCCCACGAACGCAGGAACGAAGTTTCGAAAGACATTCCGCACGCTGTCCGCGGCGGCCGTCAGTCGCGGTCTTACTCCCCGCGCGAGAGACATGACCTGCGGAATCTGAATTCCCAGCTGCAATGCGCTTCCGACGACCGAGCCGTAGGCGAGATAAACGGCTAGCTGAACCTCGGTATGCCCCTTGTGGAAGAATACGAGCGTCACCACCATCGCCAGATTCCAGAGCACTGGCGCGGTGTACGACATAAAAAAGCGCCTGTGACTGTTGAGGATTCCCAAGCACCAGGCGGAGAAGACGAGCAGTCCCGCTCCAGGGAAAAGGATTCGAGTGAGCTGGACCGTCAACTCCCGCTTCTCACCGGTAAAGCCGTTCGCGATGATGGCGACGAGCCACGGCGCTGTGAAGACGCCCAGGGCCACAATGATCGAGGAGACGAGCGCCAGCATTCCGACTACCGCGCCGGCAAGCCGAGTCGCCTCATTCTCATCTCCTTTCCCCAGGAGTCCCGCATACTCAGGAATGAACGAAGCGGAAAGCACACCCTCGCCGAACAGATTCTGAAGCATGTTGGGGATGCGGAACGCCGCGTTGAACGCATCGGCTGCCATTCCGGCGCCGAGGTATCGCGCCATCATCGTCTGGCGGATGAGTCCGGCCAACCGGCTCAGGAGAATGCCAGAGCCTACCAGGAATGCTGCGCCCTTGGATCTATCGAACGCCTTCCCGGTCGCACGTGGCGTCGCCCGCCGTTCGATCGGTGGAGCGGCCTCGGTTACCTCATCGGCTTGGGGCGCGGGAAAAGCTGGAAGCGATCGATCCGCGGAAACCGGGTCCATAACGCGCAAGAAGTGGCACGAAGTTGAGCGCTCGCTCCTGCGGCTTGCCCAGAGGATAAAGGGACCCGCGCGCCGTACCGATCTCCTGCATGATGTCGGCGTGCTGTTTCTTCTCGGCCGCGATGAGCCTTCGCTCGAAACGCTCCAGGCGCCGCACTAGATTCGCGCGCAATCCCCCTGTCACAGCGGGACTCACGGGCGCGCGTTCCTTCTCAACCGCATCGCTCAGCTCATCCAGCGTTTTGTCGAGCAGAACACGCGTCGCGTTGAGCTCGTCGAGGACGCGCTTCGGTAATTGCGCTCGTGCAACCCGCGCCTCCACCTCGTGCGGATCCCGGAAATCTTCGGGACGTAAAGAGAGCTTTTCGAGAATCTTCTCGACATGGGGCTCGATTATGGTGCAGGACCACCTGGGAACGATCGCCGGCTTTGCGGTACCGAGCAGCTCCGCAATCGGGGACACCTGCGCGAAATACGCGATCTCCGCCGGCCCTCCGATGTAAGTCGCCGTGGGCAGGATTGCGCGCTCCACGACTGGGCGCAACAGCACGTTCGGACCTCTGTCCTCGGACGCGGCCTGCTTCGCTGCCGCCTTGATCGGGATGCGCTTGCGTCCACCAGATCCCGAGCTGAAGACGAGGGAGAGGCCGGGCACTTCCTGAACCTGAGGAGTGAATCCCGCTTTCTCGATCTCTTGATTGCGTTGCGCAATTTTGGCGGCAATGTCGCCCGCCTTCTGGAGAGCATTGCTCAGTAATGGTGCAGCCGCGGCACGAGTTGCAGGGTGCCACGCATCGATCACGGCGATCCCGAGTGGCGCAAAAAGGGCGCGCAGAAATAACACATATGCGGATCCGATCGTTTCGCCCGACGTGTAGAATCGCTCGAGCAGCTCGATCGGTGTGGGGTCGATTGTCGAGCCGGCGGCCCGCGTTAGCGCTTCCAGCTGTGCCGATACGTCGCCCAGTGGCATCGACGCCATTGTTTGACCCAGCGCCTGGACGTGATCGATACGGACCAGGCTGCTGGCCAGTGGTGACCACCACGCCTCGTCCCTGGCTCGACGCCTCGAGTCTTTCCCTGGCTTTTCCCGTCGCCTCGAAAGCGGGCGCTAGTTTCGCCAGCCAGTCATCCGGAAAATCCGATCGGACCGACTCTATGCGTTCCCGCCACGATGCAGCATCGGCAGGGACCTGCTCGTACCAACCAGGCGGAGCATTGCCGGAGATCACCGCGGCAGCAAGCGGATTGCCAGCGAGCGGTTGGGTAATTATTCGAGGATTCATCGGCGGCTCGCGAAAAGTATCGTGCGGGGCGAGTTCTCGGACCAGCCATCACCGCTGTAATCGCCAAAGCGCTTCGACACATCGAAGCCTGCCGCCGTGAGCATCCGCTCGAGGTCCGCCGCGGACAGCAGGCGCACACGCTCGATGTATTCCCTGCCGCGCTCGCGAAGCCTTATTCTCTTCTCGACGAATCTGTCGTCGCCGCTGATTGTGCGCCTCTGCTCGATGGTGATGCCGTTCTCCACGCGCTCATCGTATGGAACGAGATCACGGCGCACTTGACTCGCGTTGAGAAAGTCGATGACGAATGTTCCACCGCGTCGCGTGGCGGCGCGTACACAAGCCAGAACGCGGGCATGTTCGCTATCCTTCTCGAAATAGCCGAAGCTCGTGAAAAGATTCACGACCAGATCGAAGCTCTCGTCGGCGAACGGAAGCTCCCTCATATCGGCCCGCACGTACGGCGCATCGGGTGATTCCCTTCGAGCGACCTTGAGGAGCGCCATCGAGAGGTCCAGCCCGACTGTCCACCACCGCTCGAACAACACTTTCGTGTGACGGCCCGCACCGCAGCCCAGATCGAGCACAGAACCGATCTCGCGACCGGCGAGATTCGAGGCGATCAGCTCAATGGCGTGCTCCGCCTCTTGCTCGTCGCGATGCTGGTAGATGTGTAGATAGTCCTCCCCGAACCACTGCTCGAACCAATCCGCCTCCTGCGAGCCCGACGCGTTCATTCTCGCGGCACCGTCGCGAACGAGTGTCACTTGTTGTACGGCTCACCACGAACGATGGTCCCCGCCCGGTAGATCTGCTCCGCCAGCACCAGACGCGCGATCTCGTGGGGAAGCGTCCACGGCGCCAGCGAAAGCCTCATCGTCGACTTGGTCGTGACACTGGACGGAAGCCCGAACGCACCGCCGATCAGAAAAGCCAGATCGCGGTCCTGCTCACGCGCCGTCCGCAAAAGCTCGGCGAACTCCGCCGAGCTGAGTGACTTGCCGCCAACATCGCAAGCCACCGTCTCCGCTCGCTCGGGCACTCTTGCCGAAAGTCGTAATCCCTCGCGCTCTTTCACCTTCTCGACCGGAATTCCCCTTGCGCGCTCTTCGCGGACCTCATGCACGTCGAGCGGCCAGTACCGCGCCGCTCGTGTCTCGTAGTCCCGGATCGCTTCGCCTAGCGCGGCACTGCGCGTCTTGCCCACGACGGCGACGACAAGTCGCATCTATGCGTAGATGCCGCGGAGTTTGTGGACGCTGGCCACTCTGTCGATCGAGACCATGTAGGCGGCGGTGCGCATGTTCACGCGACGCTGGCGCGAGAGATCGAGCACATCCTTGAAGCTGCGGCGCATGATTGTCTCGAGACGCTCGTTAACCAGATCCTCCGGCCAGAAATACCCGCCGCGATCCTGCACCCATTCGAAGTAGGAGACCGTGACTCCGCCAGCGTTGGCAAGAATGTCGGGGATGACGAAGATGCCATTCTCATCGAGAATCGAGTCAGCCGCCGCCGTAGTTGGTCCATTGGCGCCCTCGCAGATGATCCGCGCCCTTATGTCCTTCGCGTTCTTCGTCGTGATTACGTTTTCGAGCGCCGCGGGAAGCAGCACATCGACATCGAGCGTCAGCAGATCCGCCCCCGAGATCACCTCGGCCTTGCCGTAGCCTTCGAGCGAGCGGTGCTTTTTCGCGTACCCGATCGCGTCATCGATGTCGATGCCAGCCGCATTGTAGACCGAGACGGACCGGTCGCCGATCGCGACGATCTTGCAACCTTCGCGCGTAAGCAGCTCGGCCGCAACCGAGCCGACGTTTCCGAATCCATGCACGGCAACGGTCGTCCCCTTCACCGGCATTCCGAGGTGCTTGAGCGCTTCCTTGGTTACGATCATACAGCCACGGCCAGTCGCTTCGCGTCGTCCCAGCGATCCGCCCAGTTCCACGGGCTTTCCCGTCACGACAGCCGTGACGGTGTGGCCAACATGCATCGAGTACGTATCCATTACCCAGGCCATCACGCGCTCGTTTGTATTGACATCAGGCGCCGGCACGTCGGTGTCGGGTCCGAGCATGTTGATGATTCCTGACGTATAGCGGCGAGTCAGTTTCTCGAGCTCCGCCGCGCTCATCGCTTGCGGGTCGCACTTGACACCGCCCTTGGCGCCGCCGAACGGAATGTTGACTACGGCGCATTTCCACGTCATCCAGGCGGCGAGCGCCTTCACCTCTTCAAGCGTGACCTGCAAGTCGAATCGGATGCCGCCCTTCGCCGGGCCGCGCGACGTGTTGTATTGAACCCGATATCCTTCGTACACTTCGACCTGACCGTTATCCAGCATGACCGGGATCGAGACGATCACCTGCTTCTCGGCCTGGCGAAGCACCTTGTACAATCCGGGCTCGAGATCGAGAAGCTCGGCGGCTTTGTCGAAGCGTGACATCATCGCCTCGAATGGATTTTCCTCGTCAAGGAACCGGTCTTTATCGGGTCGAACTAGCTTATGCGCAGGAATTCGAATGTCAGTTGCCATGAGTTCGAGTGTCGATCCTGTGTCGAGGGGTCGGTTTCAGGTTGCGGGAGACAGCAGATTCTCGAGCAGACGGTCGATGTGCTCCTGTCCGTCCTCGATTCGCAAACGCTGTGAAACATACCATAATGACCCCGCTTCGGCAGGCCATAACGACTCCAGTTTCACCGCGTCCTTGAGAGTGCAAACGACGAAATCGGAACTGCCTGCCTCAGCCGCGAGAGCGCGCGCCTCGGCTCGCGTAAATGCGTGATGATCAGGGAAGCTGAAAGGCCGAACGACTGCTCCCAGCTCGGTGAGCTGCTGGAAAAAAGTGTCGGGTTGCGCGATCGCGGCGATCGCGGTGAGGTCCGCTCCCCGCAACGTGTGGAGCGGAAGCGTCTGACCAGTTGTAGTGCTCCTCAACTCGCCTGGTGCGATGTGCACAATTGCAACCGGGACGTGAGAAGCGGCGTGGGCGAGCGCGCGCTTCACGTCCGCCACCGCGGATCTGTCCGCTGTCTTTCGCGTGATGATCACGAGCGTCGCTCGGCGAGTGGCCCGTAGGGGCTCACGCCACGGTCCGGCGGGAAGCAGTCGAGGCTTGCCCGTCCACGCGTCGGCGTTTACGAGAAGGACATCGGCGTCCCTCCCGGCGCGGCGGTGTTGAAAGGCGTCGTCCAGGACTACCACATTCGCTCCGTCAGCGATCGCCTCGCGAATGCCGCGGACTCGGTCCTTAACTGCAATGACGGGGATTCCCTCGTTGAGTCGCCTGTGCACGATGATCTCGTCGCCGCCGTAACCGCGCAACACGATCGCCGGAGCCGCGCCCTTCTCCGAAAACCTGTGGGCAAACCAGGCGGCGATGGGCGTCTTGCCGGTCCCGCCTACCGACAGATTCCCGATGCTCAGGACGGGCACCGAGAATTTGGTCGCTCGAAAGATTCCCCAATCGTACAGTCTCCCTCTGGTCGAGATCACGGCACGGTATAGCGCTTCGGCGGGAGCAAGCAAAGCTCGCACTGCGCGCGCCGTCTTCCCGCGTCCAGTCCACACCGCCTCGACCAATCTGCGAGGATCAGCCACCAGCCTTCCCGATAGTTTCACTCATGAGAGCCTCGAACCGCGGACCTTCTTCCGCCGCCGCACGAGGGGTGGCTGCGAGCACCTTCGTTGGCTTTCCGTAGGCCACAGTGATTCGCGCGAACGGCTTGGGTATCATGAAACGATCCCAACTTTTTAAGCGCCAGGCCCGGTCCGCAACCGCTACTACCGGAAGAATTGCTGAGTCCGACCTCTGCGCCGCGATCAAAGCTCCCGGGGCATACTTTCCCGCTGGCCCCTTGGGCCCATCGGGCGTAATCGCTACTTCGCGCCCTGCCTGAAGCTCGCGAATAACTGAAATCAGTGCGCGATCAGCTCCGCGTGTCGTCGACCCCCTGACAAGCGCGTAACCCAATGACTGTGCCGCGCGCGCGACCAGCTCACCGTCGCGGTGCTCACTGATCAGGAGGACAACTCCTTCGTCGCGATGGTGCCAAAGGAGCGGTAGCAGCTGTCCGTGCCAGAGCGAGAAGATGAAGTTTCGCTTCGCACCGCGTAGATCATCGATTGCTTGAGCGTTCACAATGCGAAATCGCCACGTTCGCGCCAACGCCTGAAGGACGCCTCTGCCCAGAAGGAGTGCTGCGCGCGACCGCCACGGCAAGACTTCCATCTCGCCGCTCATCCGCGGGGCCCAGCGAGACCGCTGGCCATTTGTGCGACGCGGTCCGCCGCTCCCGGCGTGCCGAGCTTTGAGCGCACTTCGGCAAGTCCGGTCAGAAGTTCCTGCCGTCGCGGGCCATCCTTTAGTATCTCGGCCAGTGCGTCCGCCATCATCGATGGCTCGATCTCATCCTGTATGAATTCTCGCGCGACTTCCCTTCCGGCGACGACGTTCACGAGACCGATGTTCGGCACCTTCACCACTCTCCTCGCCACCGCATAATTGATCCGGCCCGTCCGATAAGCCACGACAAGAGGGCAATCCGCAATCGCGGCCTCGAGTGTCGTTGTCCCGCTCTTGCAGAGAGCGACATCGGCTGCCCGCAGAACACTCAGAGACGCCGAGTGCACGAGTCGAAATGGACAACGCCTGGAGTCGAGAGCAACGGTGGGCGCGACACTGACAAGCACCTGCAAACCAGAAATCCTGCGCTGAAGTTCCTTGGCCGTCGCCACAAAATCGTCGATGTGGCGATCGATCTCCTGTTGGCGACTGCCGGGGAAGAGGGCGAGCACAGGCGTATTGAGTGCTAACCTGAGCGCTTCGCGGGCTTCCACCTTGGTCGGCATGTCGACGGCGCGATCCAACAGCGGATGTCCCACGAACGTCGCATCGATGCCGAAGCCTCGGAGCAGCGACTCTTCGAACGGAAGGATGACGGCGGCCTTGGTGATGAGTTGGGCAAGCTTGGGAATCCGGCCGGCCCCCCACGCCCAGACCTGCGGTGTCACGTAGTAGAGCACCGGCACCCCGGAATGCTTCGCCGCCGCCGCCACCTTCATATTGAAGCCCGGATAGTCGATGAGGATCAACACAGCTACCTCGCCGCGCTCGAACATCTTTCGCATCGTACGCAACAAGAGGAAGTGTCGCGGCACGTGCTTGAGCACCTCGAGGAAGCCCATCACGCCAAGCTGCTCGTCGCGGTGAATCAGCTGCACGCCTTCCTCCGCCAGTCGTCGTCCTCCGACGGCCGCGAGCAAAAGCTCGGGCCGGATGCGTCTCAGTGCGGCCGCCACGCCCGCCGCATGGAGGTCGCCGGAAGCTTCTCCGGCGACGAACAGCACCTTACGCATTGTGATGCGTGTGCCCGACCAGCGACGGCAGAGTCCGCTCGATCTCCTTCACAATCCGAAGCGCCACACCCAGCGCCATTCTGCCCTCCTCGCCGGTGACGACCACAGGGCTTTTGCCCTCGAGTGCCGAAACGAAACTCTCCAGTTCGAGCTTCAACGGCTCTCCGTCCGGCGCGTCGAGCTTGATTCGATCAACGAATGCGGTGATGTCGGCTGGCGCCGAACGTATCGAGAGGGGATCGATATCGGAGCGGAGCCGGAAGAATTCCCCGGTTCCCGCTCCCAGGTCGAGCGACAGATATCCACTCTGCTGAAAGATCCTGATCTTTCGTTTTCGCTCCCGCGAGATGCGGCTCGATGTGATGTTGGCGACAGCTCCGGAGTTGAATGTCACCCGCGCGTTCGCGATGTCGAGCATTGGAGTGAGGACCGGGACTCCCACCGCCGATATGTCGCGGGCCTCCGAACCGACGAGGGTAAGAAGCAGGTCGATGTCGTGGATCATGAGATCGAGCACGACAGCGACATCGGAGCCCCTCGGACTGAACGGCGCCAATCGCTCGCTGTCGATGAACCTTGGCTTTTGCACGTGTGGAAGCGCGGCACGCACTGCGCGGTTGAATCGCTCGATGTGGCCGATTTGAATCATCGTGCCCATCTTGCGAGCGAGCCCGAGGAGCGAATCGGCCTCCTCCAGTGTCGTGGTAATCGGCTTCTCGATGAAGACATGCTTTCCGCGCTCGATGGCGCCCCTCGCGACGGAGAAATGCGCGGACGTTGGCACCACGATGACAACCGCCTCGGAAGCGTCGAGGAGAGCCTCCAACGTGAGGTGACTTCGTACGCGAAGCTCCTTCTCGACCTCTTTTCTGCGCTCCGGTCTCGACTCGACGAACCCGCTGAACTCGATACCGGGAAGATCGCGAAGAATTCTTATGTGGTGGAACCCGAGGCTGCCCGCGCCGACGACACCAACGCGTGGACTGTTCGTCAAATCACGACCCCGCGCTCGCTGTCCTCAACGAATCGTATGAGCTCCTTCACCTCGGACAGCGGCTCCAGGTCATTCTGCGCCTGCACGATCGCCTGCGTGACATTATGGTCCGATCGAAACAGCAGCCGGTATGCGCGCTTGAGCTCGAGTATCGTCGCGTCGTCCATTCCGCTCCGCTGAAGGCCAATGGTGTTCAACCCGTAGAGTTTCACAGGGTTGCCGACGGCCTTGAGAAACGGCGGGATGTCCTTGGACACGCGTGAACAGCCGCCGATGAAGCTGTAGCGTCCGATCCGCACGAATTGATGCACAGCGCTCAAGCCCGATATGATGGCTCTGTCTTCGACGATCACGTGGCCAGCGAGCTGGACTACGTTGGACAGAATGACATTGTCGCCAATGTGACAGTCGTGGGCGAGATGGACGTACGACATCAACAGACAGTTTCGTCCCACCGTCGTCTTGAAGGAATGCGCCGTGCCACGATTGATCGTCGTGTACTCGCGAATGACGGTCCCTTCGCCGATCTCGACGGTAGTCTCCTCGCCGGCGTACTTGAGATCCTGAGGCGGCCCACCGAGGATGGTCCCGACGCCGACCTTGACGTTCTCCCCAAGTGCGACGTTGCGCTCGAGCGTCGCTCGCGGCGAGACGATGCAGCCGCTTCCAATCGTGCAGTTTTCGCCGACGATGGCGAACGCGCCGATCTCGGCATCCGACGCGATCTCGGCGTCGGGCGAGATGATCGCGGACGGATGAATCCGCTTGCTGGTCATCGGTCGCGGATAGTCGCTGCCATGTCCGCCTCGACGACAATATCACCATCGACTTTTCCAACTCCGCGCATTTTGCAAACGGTGCCGCGCAGCTGCACGACGTCGAGCTCGAAACGCAACTGGTCGCCGGGCTTAACCGGCCGTCTGAACTTCACGTTGTCGAGAGACATGAAGTAAACCACCTTCGTGTCGGGATCGGCTACCGAACCGAGCAATAGCATTCCCCCCACTTGCGCCATCGCCTCGATGATCAGCACTCCCGGCATTATTGGATGCCCTGGAAAATGCCCTTGAAAGAACGGCTCGTTGATCGTGACGTTCTTCAGACCGACGATCCGCTTCTTCTCCTCGATCTCGAGGATGCGGTCCACCAGCAGGAACGGGTAGCGATGGGGCAGAACCTTCATGATGTCTTCAATCGTATACATCCCCTTCTCCTTTCTTCCGGCCTTAACCAGCTCACGTACCAACGTAATCGTTCCACGATGACTTGGCTTCACAGCGACGATACGCGCGCGAACCCGTGCCCCCGCGAGCGCAAGGTCACCCACGCAGTCCATCGCCTTATGACGCACGAACTCGTCCTCCCAGCGTAGATCGCCGCTCAGGACGACGGAATCATCGAGCACCACTGCGTTCTCGAGCGAGGCGCCCTTGATGAGTCCTTTGGCGCGCAGGGCTTCCACCTCATGAACAAAACCAAACGTCCGTGCTCTCGATAGCTCGCTCGCGAAAGATTCTTCAGTAACTGTGAAGCGGCGCGACTGCTTGCCGATCAACGGGTGCGGGAATTCAATCGTTACGTCGAGCTCCAGGTGATTGCATGGATACGCCTCATAGACGGACGCACCATCTATGATCCGTACCGGCTCGCTCAGATCCAGAAAGTCCGGCTCGCCTTCCAGCGTCGCAAGTCCCGCATCCGACAGCGCGGTGAGAAACGGAGCAGCGCTGCCATCGAGTATCGGCGGCTCCGGCCCGTTCATATCGATTGTCACATCGTCGATGCCCATCCCCATTACTGCGGCCAAGACGTGCTCGACTGTGTGCACCGCCTGAGCACCTCTGCCGAGCTGAGTGCGGCGCTCGCTTCCGCTTACCTCGCTCACATGCGCGCGAATCGGTGGCAGTCCCGGACAATCAGTCCGCCGAAAGACAATGCCCTGCTTCGCTGGCGCCGGCTGAAAGGTGATCCGGCACCCGACACCGAGGTGCAGGCCAATTCCCTCGAGCGCCACCGCCCGGGCTAATGTCTTTCGACTCACTTGGAGTCCGGCTCTGCCAACAACTTCTCGAGACGCCGCATCATCCCCGCCAACTTAAACAACGCGGCTGAGGCACGAAGCGATTCCCGGTGCGGACGCGCCGGATATCCAGACCACGATTCACCGGCCGGGATGTCGCCGAAGACTCCGGCCTGCGCCGCGAGACGAGCGCCGGCGCCAATGGAGAGGTGACCGCTGATGCCGGCCTGTCCAGCGAGGATCGCTCCATCACCGATGGTCACCGACCCCGCAATGCCGACTTGCGCCATGAGAAGACAGTTCTCTCCGATCCGGACGTTGTGAGCTACGTGCACGAGATTGTCGATCTTCGTGCCATTCCCGATCACCGTGTCGTCGATGCTGCCGCGGTCGATTGTGGTGTTGGCACCGATCTCTACATCATCACCGACGATGCAACGGCCAACGTGCGGGATCTTCTGGTGAGCGCCCTCGCGGAAGACATAACCGAAGCCGTCGCATCCGATGCGCGCGCCGGAATGAATTATTGTCCGCGCCCCAAGCGTCGCGCCCGGGTAGATCGTGACGCCCGGCCACAGCCGTGCGTTGTCACCAATGGAAACATTGTCTCCAAGGACGCTGTGCGCTCCGATCGCGACGCCTTCGCCGAGCTTTGCATTGGCTCCGATGATCGCATACTCCCCGATGAAAACCCCGCCACCAAGGACCACGCCTTTGCCGATTCGCGCGGTTGACGCGACTCCCGGAGCCAGTGCTTCCTGGGGATAGAGTCTCGGCAGCAGCGACAGAAGCTTCTCCAGGGGCTGCTTGACGATTATGCGCGCCCGCGGCGCACCAGCGGCGTCACGGAATTCAGGATCGACGAGCACCACGCCGGCTTTTGTCGTAGCCATCATCGGCGCGTACTTTCCGCTCGAGAGAATGCTCAGGTGCTGCGCGCCCGCGCGGTCGAGCGGCGCGACGCCGCTAACAGCGGCTTTACCGTCGCCTATCAGCTCTCCGGAAACGAGTGCCGCAATAGCCTCAGCGGTGATGGTGCTAGCACCATCACCGCTGATTGGACTCTTTGCTATCGCGTTGCCATTCACTTCTTGGGCCGAGTCACTCCCGCGGGCTGTGGAACGGCGCCACTCACTGGTGGTGCGGCCGGTATCCCCTGCGACTTGAGCCGCGCGAGCACTCGATCGGTCAGATCGAGTCGCTTGTCGGCGGCTACAACCACGGCCACCTGGGCGCCAACGTCGAGAATCAACGCGTAATTGTCTTCAGCGCGAATCGCTTCGATCACTGTCTGGACGCGTTCCATTATCGGCTTGACCAGCTGCGCCTGCCGCGCCTGCATGGTCGAGTCGAGTCCGCGAGCGCGTTGCTGATATTCGACTTCCTTCTGGCTGATCGATGTGCGGCGCGTCTCGCGCGTGGTGCTGTCCAGTTTTGGAGCATCCCGATCGAACGCGGCCATCAAAGTGCGCAGCGAGTCGTCCATCCGCTGGATCTGCTGGCGGTAGACTCCCACTTCCCTGTCGAACTGCGCCTCAGCCTCGGCGCGTCCCGGCGCTTGCGCTAGCAGCTGAGCCGAATTGATATAGCCGATCTTTGCCGGCGCGGGTGCAGGCTGCGAAGCCTGCGCTCCCGCGATGCCGGCAACAACCAGCGATGTGGCCAGTGCGATGGAGCTCGCACGGAAAAGCACTCGCATTTATGACTCCAGTGTTAGAAGAATTGTCCAAGTTTGAAGTGGAGCTTCCAGCCGGGCGCCGGCCTCCCCTGAGCGTCAATCTTGTCGAACCCATACCCGATGTCCACACCCAAAGGTCCAAGGGGACTGAGAGTGGCGGCTCCGAAGCCGAAGCTCCTGAACAGACGCGTCGGGTCAAACTCGCGCGGCTTGTTCCAGACGTTGCCGCCTTCGAAGAACGTGTTAATGTAAAGCGACTGATTGACCCTCAGTCCCAGCTCACCGGTCCCGACGAAGAATGCGTTCCCGAAGGATGACCGGCTCGCCTGACTTTGATCGGCGTTCGGGTTGAAGCCGCTCGGAGTGATCGAGAACTCGTCGTAACCGCGAAGTGGCTCACCGTATTGCGTGCCGCCAACTGAGAACGCCTGCGAGTAGAAGAAGGGACCGGTGTCTCCAAAGACCGCTCCTGCGCGCGCCGAGAGCCCGACCACGAACATCATTGGCTCGCCCCCGAGGAGGCTGCCTCCAAGGTGTCCGATCGGCGCGTAAGACCGAAGCTCGGTCGTATAGCGCTGGAAGGACGCAGTACCGCCCAGCGGGCCGCCGTTGAATTGCGCGTTGAACGACTGAAGACCACCATCTGCCGGGAACGGCAGGCCCGTCCGGGTATCGTGCTGCGCCGTAAAGCCCAGCGTCGACCGGAAACAGTTCGCGCATGCAGTGGCCACAGTGGACAGCAATCCGGTGTTTTCGTATCTCACCTTCTCCCCGCCGTACGACACGAAGAGCCGGGTGTAGATCGATTGCGGAACCGGGAATCCGAGCTGGACCTGGCCGCCCGTGCGAATGGCTCCGCCAAGGTCCGCGATCTGGAACCGCGAGCGGCTGTGATATGCGGTCAGACTTCCAGAGATTCGCGACTGCCGGATATTCGGGTCGCTGTAGGTGAGGTTGAAATCGTTGATGTACTGCCCGAACTGCCATTGCACCTGGGCTCGCTTGCAGCGACCCAGAAGGTTGGGCTGATCGAGTCCGATGAATCCGCCAAGCCCCGTTCCCTGCCCCATCGACGCACCGAAGTTCACATTGCCGGTACGTTTCTCTTTCACGTTGAACACGATGTCGACGTCGCCCTGATCTCCACTCGGACGCGTCTCGGGCGCGGCCATCGGGGTTTCGAAGAAATTGAGGTTGCCGATGTTCTGGTAGCTGCGGATCAGGTAGTTGCGGTTGAAGACCTGACCTGGCGCGAGAACGATCTGCTCCCGAATGCAGGACTCGTGAGTGTAGTCATTCCCCACGATCTCGATGCGGTTGACGATGGCCGGCGATCTCTCGTCGATCTCCCAGCGGAGATTGACGGTGCGTACCGAATCAGTGCTTGGCACTCTTTCTGTGACCGGGCGGATGTTCGCGTAGATGTAGCCTTCATCGTTGTAGGCTTCCATCAGCTTCTGCTGCGCGTCGTCCCAGCGTGCTTCGTCGAACGTGTTGGGGGGATTGGTGTAACTGCGGCGGATGAGGCCGGTCGCTTTCTGAACAACGGTAGTCTGCTGGGCCTTGCCGAACGGATAGAACGCATTGATCTGATCGCTCGAGAAGCGTCGGTTGCCGATCACCTCGAAGTTGCCGACGGTGTAGCGAGGCCCTTCGCTGACTGTGATGTCGAGCAGTCCCTTGCCCTTTGTGCGATCCACGATCAGAGTGTCTTTCAGGATCCTGAAGTCGATGTAGCCGCGGCTCGCGTAAAGCTGTGGAATTTTCTCGCCCAGGTCCTGCGCGTATTTGTCATCGTCCAGCTCGCCGTTTCTCGTGAAGAGAAAACCTTCGGGCTTCGTGTCCATCGCCGCAACGACGTCCGCATCCGGGATGCTTTTGTTACCGTTGATCCGGATTCCGGAAATCGCCAGCCGCTTTCCTTCATCGATATTGAATTTGACGGAGAGCTTCCCATCAGTGACCGTCGACTCCGCCTTGACACTCGCCAGGTAGTAGCCCTTGCTCTCGTAAAGGGAGTCAGTGCTGGCGATGGCTTTGGCGATCTTTCCTGGATCGACCGGACCGCCGGTGGGAAAGGCAAGTTTTTCCTTCACATCCTTCGGAGAGACCCGGTCGGCGCCGATCACCTTGTAATCGGTGAGAATCGGCCGCTCCTTGACCTGAATCACGAGCGTCGCCTTGTTGTCGGACGGCGAAACTCGACAGACTATTTGCACGTCGTCGAATTGTCCGGTGGCGTAGAGCGCCTTGATGGCGGTCTGGATGTCGTGGACGTTGAGCTGGGTGCCCGTCGATAGTCCCGCGGTTGAGCGGACGGCAGCGCTGTCGACACGAGAGTTACCCGTAACGACTATGGATTCAGGCGCCGAGCACACACCCGGTGCGGTCTCCTGCGCGTACAAGGGAGCCGCACTCATAGCCACGAGCGACAGCATGGCTGAAGCAAATTTCCGCATCACACAAATATACACTAATCAGTTTGGTGGAGGTCCTCACCTGAGCGCGAGCATTCTGATTAGACAACGGGGCTGCCAGAGAGTTGCTTCTCTCCGGCAGCCCCGTTGATGTGTGGCGGATTTCTCTACGCTTTCGGCGTGCCGCTGAGTACGCGAAAGTCCAGTTTCAGGCCGTCGGCCGCGAGGTCTACTTCGATCTCGTCGCCCTTCGCAAATTCGGCCAGCAGAATCTTTTCGGAGAGCGGATCCTCGATGTATTTCTGGATCGCCCGCTTCAACGGCCGTGCTCCGAATTTCTCGTCGTAGCCATGCTTCACCAGGAACGCTGACGCGGTCTCTGTGAGCTTGAGTGTCAGCTCCTCGTCGCCGAGCCGCTTCTGAACGTCCTTGAGCAATATTCCGACGATCTCAGCGATGTGCTCCTGCGACAGCGGGTGGAAGACGATCACGTCGTCGAGCCTGTTGAGGAACTCGGGGTTGAAGACGTGCTGCATCTCTTCTTTAACCTTCTCCGCCATCCGCTCGAAGCTCGACTTCGTATCCGGCGCGTGGAAACCCAGTCCGCGACCCTTGGTGATGTCGCGCGCACCGACGTTCGAGGTCATGATCACGACAGTGTTCTTGAAATCGATCACGCGCCCGTAGTTGTCGGTAAGGTGACCCTCGTCGAGAACCTGCAGCAGAATGTTGAACACATCCGGGTGCGCTTTCTCGATCTCGTCGAGCAGCACCACGCTGTACGGCTTGCGACGTACGGCCTTGGTCAGAGTCCCGGAATCTTCGTAGCCCACGTAACCCGGAGGCGCGCCAATCAGGCGGGACACGGAGAATTTCTCCATGTACTCGCTCATATCGACACGAATCAGCGCCTGTGGATCCGCGAACAGGAACTTGGCCAGCGCGCGCGCAACCTCAGTCTTACCGACTCCGGTAGGACCAGAGAAAATGAACGAGCCGATCGGACGATTCGGATCCTTGAGACCCGCGCGACTGCGGCGGATCGAACGCGATAGCGCTTTGATCGCCTCTTCCTGCGCAACAACGGATACATGTAGCTCCTCTTCCATGCGCAGCAGTCTCGCGGTCTCCGCTTCCTGGAGGCGCATCACCGGGATGCCGGTCCACCGGCTGACGATGAAGGAGACTTCCTCCTCACCCAGCACGGGGCGATGCGACTGGCGGTGCTTTTCCCACTCTTCCTGCTTACGGCGGATATCTCCCTGAAGCTCGCGCTCGCGATCCCGGAGAGATGCGGCGCGCTCGAAGTTCTGATCGCGCACGGCCGCTTCCTTATCGATGTTCACGGCGTCGAGCTGACCCTTGAGCTCGGCCACAGCCGGCGGCGGGGACTGCGTCGCGAGACGCGCTCTCGCACCCGCTTCGTCAATGACGTCGATCGCCTTGTCGGGAAGGAACCTGTCGGTGATGTAACGCTCCGACAACTTCGCCGCGGATTCCAGCGTCGCGTCGGGAATCGTCACCTTGTGGTGCTCCTCGTACTTCTTGCGAAGTCCCTTGAGGATCTCCACCGTCTCGTCGACCGAAGGCGGCTCGACGATCACTGTCTGGAAGCGGCGCTCGAGCGCCCCATCCTTCTCGATGTACTTGCGGTACTCATTGAGCGTGGATGCGCCGACGCACTGGAGCTCGCCTCGAGCGAGCGCCGGCTTCAGCATGTTGCTGGCGTCGATCGCGCCTTCGGCCGCCCCTGCTCCGACGAGCGTGTGCAGCTCGTCGATGAACAGGATAATGTTCTTGTTCTGAGCGATCTCGTTCATGACCGCCTTGAGGCGCTCCTCGAACTGACCGCGATACTTGGTGCCCGCGATGACGGCTGCCATGTCCAGTGACAGCACGCGGTTCTCGCGCAGAGAATCCGGGCACTCACCATTCGCTATGAGCTGGGCAAGTCCCTCGACGATGGCCGTCTTGCCGACACCCGGCTCGCCGATGAGGACAGGATTGTTTTTCTTGCGACGCGTAAGAATCTCCATCACGCGCTCGATTTCCTTCCCGCGGCCAATCGTTGGATCCAGCTGATTGTCGGCGGCGAGCTGGGTGAGGTCTCTGCAGAAGTGATCGAGCGCGGGAGTCTTCGACTTCTTCTCTCCCTTGCCCGTCTGCGTCTGCGCTGTGCCAGGAGCTCCCTGCGGAGCGGATGGTGTCCCCCCCTGTGGCATTTCGGTGCCGAGCAGGCGCAGCGTCTCGGCCTTGGCGGCGTCGAGATTAACACCAGCATCGGTCAGAACCTGAGCCGCGATACCCTTCTCCTCGCGGAGCAGGCCGAGCAACAGGTGCTCGGTGCCGACATAACCATGACTCAGATCGCGGGCTTCGCCCATGGCGAGCTCGAGCACTTTCTTGGCGCGCGATGTATATGGGAGATCGGGTCCGGTCGCGGCTGCGGCCTTACCCTTCTTCACGGTCTCCTCGATTTTCTGCTGAATTTCGTCGAGGTCGACGCTGAGATTCTGGAGGACGGCGGCAGCGACTCCCTCACCTTCACGGATGAGGCCGAGCAGTATGTGCTCGGTACCGACGTATTCGTGATGGAGACGTGCAGCCTCCTCACGGGCCATGGCGAGAACCTTTCGGACTCGCTCTGTGAAGTTGTAACCGTTCATCTCTGCGATCCTCAGTGCGGGAGCTAGTTCATTCGCGTGCGAAACAGTGTAGATCACTGCGACGCGCGTGATTACCCGCTACCCTTACTCCGCCTCTGCAGCTAGCGTCTCCCGCACGTATCGAGCGCGTGCGACATTCGCTTCGCTTTCCGTCAGCGCCCTTCCCTCGGTATGACCGAGGTGCGCCAACTGACTAAAAATCAGGAGCTTGTTGAGAGTATATACACTGAGACCGCTTATCAGTTTCAAACCGACAGCCAGTCGCACGCCGCTCAGATAGTTCATCGCTTCTTCGAAGCTCAAGCTGCGTGCATAACGCAGCGTGCCAAAGGCGCGCCAAAGCTTGTCTTCTATAATATAACCCGCATCGCGCAACAGTACTCGTCGCGCTTCCTCTTCACGCTCGATTACATGTCTTACGACGCGCACGAGGTAATCAAGTAACTCGCCTTCCGACCTTCCGAGCGTCGTCTGATTCGAGATCTGGAAGAAATTCCCGACTACTTCGCTCCCCTCGCCGTACATACCGCGGTATGTCAGGCCGACTTGCTGGAGACCGGCCAGCACCTTCCCGATCTCCTTCGTCAGCACCAGCCCGGGCAGATGGATCAGCACCGACGCCCTCAGACCAGTGCCCACGTTGGTGGGACACGCGGTGAGATACCCGAACTCGTTATGGAAGGCGTACGGCACCTTGTTCCCCAGCTCGGCGTCGAGACGCTCGATAACTCCGAACGCGTCCGAAACGTGAAACCCGGAGTGCAGCGCCTGGAGCCGCAGATGATCTTCCTCGTTGACCATGATGCCGACGCCGCGAGAGAGATACACGGCGGCACCGGTGCGGACCGGCTGGTCGTTGAGGCCCGCCAGCTCCTTGCTCACCAGATGGCGCTCGTGAAGCAGTAACCGGTCCTCCGGCGGAAGCTCGTCGACGCGTACCAGGACGCCATCCTCGATCGATCGCAGGCTCGCGAACGCCTCGCGCACCTGGGTAAGAATCCGCAGCCGCTCCCCGTCGCGGGCCCTCGGCGTGAACGCGTAGCCCTCGAGATTCCGCGCCAGGCGGATCCTCGTCGAGATTACGATATCGGCGTGCTCGCCCGACGCATCGAGCCAACTCGCACCGCCGTCCGGAAGCAGGGTGAGATCGAGCATCACTCGATTCCCCGCAGTTTGTCGCGGATGTCGGCGGCGAGCTCGAACTGCTCCGCCTCGATCGCTCGCTTGAGCCTGTCGCGAAGCTCGGTCGCGCTGGATACGTGGGGAAGCTCCGAAGGGAGCGGCGCCACGTAACGACGCCCTATGTGCCGGGAGTTGCCGTGCACTCTCCGCAGCAGATCGCGCAGACTCGACTCGAAGGCATCGTAGCAGTGCGCGCAACCGAGGCGGCCCGTCGCGCGGAAATCCGCGAGCGTCGCCTGGCAGAACGAGCAATGCGCCGGCTCGCCCTTGGCGGCGGGCATCTGCTCGTGGATTGTCTGGAGAAAGTTGTTGATCTGGGGCTTGGCAGCGGTCAGCGTCGTTTCGACTCCGCGCTCGGCTGCGCACTTCTCGCACAGATGCAGCAATCTGACCCCGCTCCCCTCGATTTCAGTGAGCTGGATTACAGCCTCGCCATCTTTGCACAGATCGCAAACCATTTATACCACGACCTCATTTGCTTCGGTATTACTGAGCTGCCCACCCTCGAGCAGCAGCACTCTGCTGGCGCGCGCGGCGAGAGAGCGGCTATGTGTAACGACGACCATCCCGATCTCCAGGTCATTGACGACTTCCGTCAATAACTCGTGCAGCATCTCCGCGTTCGAGCGATCGAGATTGCCCGACGGCTCGTCGGCGAGAATGATCTGCGGATCCATCGCCAGCGCGCGGGCGACTGCCGTCCGCTGCTGTTCTCCCCCCGAGAGCTCGCCTGGCCGGTGCGTCATCCGGGCGCTCAGCCCCACACGCGCCAAAAGCTCCGCCGCTCGCCCTCGCGCCCCCTCTTCGGACCTGCCCGCAATGCGAAGAGGCATCATCACGTTCTCGAGAGCGGAAAACTCCCGCAACAGGTGGTGAAACTGAAACACGAACCCGACGGTGCGATTCCGGAGCTCTCCGAGCTCCGTTTCATCGCGCCCGTGAACGGGCTCGCCACCAATTACAACATAACCGCGCGTGGGTTTATCGAGTGCACCCAGCACGTGCATGAGGGTGCTCTTGCCGGCGCCGCTGGCCCCGACGATCGCGATCATCTCACCGCGCTGAACGGAGAGATTCACGCCATTCAGCACGTGGAGCACGTTCCCGTCTCCGCCGATGTACGTCTTGTAGACGTCGTGCGCCTCGAGTACGATCATCGTCATTCGTGGCGGCCGCCGTCTATCGGGACAAAAAGGTTGTGCAACTGTCGAGTACTCCAGATACAATAGTCATCATTCGTGTCTAATTGCTTCGATCGGAAAGAGTCTCGAAGCCTGCACCGACGGATACACCGTTGCGATCGCGGCGATGGCAATGCTTGCGATGATGATCCACATGACATCCATCGGCTGCGTCGAGACCGGCAGGTGGTCGATGAAATAAACCTGCGCGTCGAGCTTGATGAACTGGTATTTGTCGAGGGCAAGCGCGGCGCCAAATCCGAGGACAAGTCCCAGCGCCGTCCCCACCACTCCGATGACCAGGCCCTGCGCGAAGAATATCCGGCGAATCGACCTGGCAGGCATGCCCATCGCCTTCAGGATCCCGATCTCCTTCGTTTTGTCGGCCACCACCATCGTCAGAGTGCTCACGATGTTAAACGCGGCGACAAGCACGATCAGGAGCAGGATCACTCCCATTCCCAGCTTTTCAAGCTTGAGCGCCTGAAAGAGAGAATGATTCTGTTCTTCCCAATCCACCGTTCGGTACGGCCATCCGAGCGCGGACACGAGCCGCGATGCAACGGTAGCCGCCTGCCACCGGTCGGCGGTCTTCACTTCGATACCGGTGACTCCGCCGCCGAGATCCGCCAGAGTCTGAGCCTTGTCGAGCGCGATGAACGCGTACGAGTTGTCGTACTCGTACATTCCCGTCGAGACGATTCCTGTGACCTCGAATGTCTCGACCCTCGGCACGAAACCACCTGTCACCGGGTTCATCTTGCCGCGGCCCGCGGAGAGAAGGTTGATGCTGTCTCCAGCCCACTTGTTGAACCTCAAAGCCAGCAGCTTTCCGAGCACGACACCGCGGTGCTGCCCATCGGTACTGGCGAAGCGGAAATCTCCCTGCGTTGTGTGAGAGCGGATGGTCGTCACATCGGGCACACCACGAGCCTGGGGCTGCAGGCCTACGACGTAAACGCCGCCGGCGTAATCGTGGCCGGCCGTCATCAACGCCTCGGTGAGCACGAACGGCGCTGCCGTCACCACGCCGGGTTGCTTCCGGACTTTCGCGAGGACCGCCGGCCAGTCGTCGATCTTGAGGTCCTCACCGTAGGTCAAAACGCGGATGTCGGGGCTGCCGACCAGGATCTTCTCACGAAGATCGTGCTGCAGCCCGTTCATCACGCCGATGATGACGATCAGCGCGCTCACGCCCACCAGCACTCCGCCAATGGCGATGATGCTGATCAGCGAGAGCAGCTTGGAACCGCGACGGCTCCGCAAATATCTCCACGCAATCTGTAATTCGAGCTTCGTCACTCTGGTCTCATCGTCGGAAAAAGAATTACATCGCGGATGTTCGTGGCGCCCGACAAATACATGAACAGCCGGTCTATACCTATACCCGCACCACCCATGGGAGGCATGCCGTATTCCATGGCGCGCAGATAATCCTCATCTACCCCCGGTGCTTCTTCATCGCCCGCCGCGCGCAGCTTGGCCTGCGCCTCGAATCGCCGCCGCTGGTCCAGCGGATCGTTCAGCTCGCTGAAGGCGTTTGCCATCTCCTTCCCATTCGCGAACAGCTCGAACCGCTCCGTAAGCTCGGGATTTCCGCGCTTCGGTTTCGCCAGTGGCGACAGCTCCACCGGGTAGTCCACGACGAACGTCGGCACTATCAGCTTCGGTTCAATGAGCGCCTGGAACATCTCGTCCAGCAGCTTCGGGCGGCTAAGCGTCTCCGGTTTTTCTACACCGACGCGGGTCGCAAGTGCGCGCAGGGACGCATCGTCGAGCGACGTCACATCTACACCAGCCGCCGCGTTGAGCGACGGAATCCACTCGATGCGCTGAAATGGTCGATTAAACGTGGGAACGTTCGCGGCGAGCTCCGGCACCGAGCGAACCGCCTCCGCCGTTCTCTCCAGTAATTGTTCGACCAGGTCCATCATCCCAGTATAATCGGCATACGCCTGGTAAAACTCGAGCATCGTGAATTCGGGATTGTGTGTGCGATCGATCCCTTCGTTCCTGAAGTCGTGGCCGATCTCGTACACGCGCTCCAGCCCGCCGACGACGAGCCTCTTCAGATAAAGCTCATCGGCGATTCGCAGATAGAGGGGCATGTCCAGCGCGTTGTGAACCGTCGTGAACGGGCGGGCGGCCGCACCTCCGTAAAGCGGCTGAAGGATGGGCGTCTCCACCTCGAGAAAATCCAGCTCGTCGAGAAAAGAGCGGATCGCCCGCGTCATGCGTGATCGCGCAACGAACAGTGCGCGGACCTCCGGATGCACTGCCAGGTCCGCGTAACGCTGTCGGTAACGCTGCTCCGGATCAGCGAATCCCGAGTGGCGGACGACGTGACCGTTGACCTCTTCTTCCTTGCCAAATGGCAACGGCCGGAGCGATTTGGCCAGTATTTCGACGCGATCCACCCGCACTGTGACTTCACCGGTCCGAGTTCGAAACAGCGGGCCGTGAACGCCGATGATGTCGCCAAGATCGAAATGCGAGAGCAGCGAATACATCTTCTCGCCCAGCTGATCCTTCTTGAAGTAGAGCTGAATCTTTCCGGTGGAGTCGGCAAGGTGCGCGAAGGTCGTCTTGCCGTGCGATCGCCAGGCTACAATCCTGCCCGCCAGGCTTACCGGGGCCCCCTCCTCCCCGCTGAGGAGCGACTGCGCCTCAACCGCGGAATGCTGGCGGTCGAAACCGTACGCGTACGGCGCAACACCAGCCGCTTCGAGAGCCTCGAGCTTTTCGCGACGGGCCTGAAGGACAAAATTCAGCTCGTCGGTCACGCTGCCGCCGTCGTCGAGCCGCCGCCCTGCTTCAGATAAGCTTCGATGAATGGGTCGATCCCTCCATCCATCACCTTCTGGACGTCAGGAATCTTCAGTTCGGTGCGATGGTCGTTGACCATCGTGTACGGCTGGAAGACGTAGCTCCTGATCTGACTCCCGAAGCTCACGTCGGACTTCGTCGCATCCAGCTCCGCCTTGTGCGCGTCGCGCTTCTCGACCTCGGCCTGATAGAGCTTGTTCTTGAGCATCTTCATTGCAGTCGCCTTGTTCTTGAATTGCGACCGCTCCGCCTGCGAGCCGACTACTGTCCCCGTCGGAAGGTGCGTGATACGAACGGCGGAGCTCGTCTTATTCACGTGCTGGCCGCCGGCGCCCGAGGCGCGATAAACGTCGATCCGCAGATCCTCGTCGCGAATCTCGATGTTGATCTCCTCGTTCACGACCGGGTAGACGAATACCGACGCAAAGCTCGTATGGCGCCGTGCGTTCGCGTCGAACGGCGAGATTCTCACGAGACGATGCACCCCGGTCTCCGGGCGCAAGAATCCGTACGCGTACGCTCCGCGGATCTCGAGCACGGCACCCTTTATCCCCGCCTCCTCGCCCTCACTCTCGTCCAGGACGGCTACCTCGAAGCCTCGCCGCTCCGCCCACCGGATGTACATCCGCATGAGCATCTGAGCCCAGTCCTGCGCTTCCGTTCCGCCGGCACCGGCGCTGATCTCTAGTTGCGCGAAGCGAAAATCGTCCGGCCCGCGCAGAAGCGATCTTACTTCGAATGACTCGACGTCGTCGTGGACGCGCGAGGCTTCGGCGTCGAGCTCGCGTTCCATTTCGGGCTCGGAGCCGTCTTGCAGCAGCTCATCGAGCTCGAGAGCACTTTCGACGCGGCCGTTCAGCTTGTCGTATGGGTCGAGCCAATTGCGCAGCGACTTTACTTCCTGGAGAGTCGCCTGTGCTTTCTCCTGGTTATTCCAGAAGGCGGGGTCGGCCATCGCGGCGTCGAGTGCGCTCAGGCGAGCGCGCTTGCCGTCGATGTCAAAGATACCTCCGCAGCTCCGCTAGTCGCTCTCTGCTCTGCTTCAGTCCGCGACCGCGTTCGCTTTCCGCCATTTAACCGGCCCCCGAGGCCTAGAAGATTTTCTTGCCGGCACCCAACACTTCGTTCAGTGCTTCCTGAAAGTAGGTGGTGCTCTCCGCCAACTGCTGTCCGACCTGCGCAATATACTCTTCGAAGCTCTTTTTTATCTCTTCTCGAAAGAGCTGCTTGAGCGTTCCGTCGCGGAGACCTTCCGCGTGCTTGGCCGGATGGTAGGTGATGATGTCCGAAACGAGGGCGCGGGCGAGCCTCTTGGCACGCTGATTGGGATCCTTGGACAGAAACGGATTGAGCGGACGTCGCGGCCCGGCATCGGCCGTCACGGGCATGGCGGCGGCTGGTCTGGCTGCGGGACTCGAGGGCGCCGGCGGCCGCGATGGCGGCGCTGAAGGGACGAACGGCGGCACTGAGGGTACTGAGACCCCCGACGAAGCGGGAGGTGCGACTGGCGGTGGCGGCGATGGCGGAGAGAACTCCGGAAGTCCGGACGATGGCGATGGAGGTGTCGCCGTCGCCGTCACGGCAGCGCGCTCGATCGATTCCGGCCTCGGCCTGGGCGCCGCGGGAGTCTCCACGGTCCGCGGCTGAGGGAGCGGAGCCGGGCGCTGTGCAGGCGGAGCTGCCGGTGTGCGCTGCTGTGCAGAGCTGAAGGGAGGCGGATCCCATCCGCCTTGCGCGGGAGGCGCCGAGCGGGGTCGATCCGGTGATCCAGATTCCGCCGCGGGAGCAGCCGCGCGGGCTGCTGCGCCGCCGGCCGTCGGCTGGCCAGTCGGTGCGGGAATGGAGATGACACCACTGCACACCGAGCATCGCGCGCGCACGCCCGAAGCTGGAACCTTTGCTGGATCCACTCGGAAAATGGAGCGACAATCCGGGCAGCTGACGTTCATTCATTCTCTCCGATCTGGCGTATATCGCGAATCGCCGGCAGCGGCTCCTGCGGCGTGACGCGCTCATCACTACGTCGATCAACAGTATAAACTGAGCCAGGAAGGCTCTTGGCGTACGTTTTCATTTCAGTCGCAAGTTGGCTCGCCTGGCGGGCGGAGGTCAATGTGCGACGGAGATTGGTGACGACTCCGATCGACAGCGTCATGAGCGGGACACGATCGAGATGTCCTCTCCGGTCTTTGCCGAAAAAGTAGCCGGCGCGCCGGTCCTGCTCGGAATACTGGTAAGGCGCGAGAAGGTCGAACGTCGCGACTATCTCGCCGCAAACCGACGGAATCGCATTGTAAGGTATGACGAAAATAAAGTCGTCGCCGCCGATATGCCCGATGAACCCATCTTCCCCGCAGGTCCCCTTCACCACATCGTGTAGCAGCTTGGCCAGGATCCGGATCACTCGGTCGCCTTCGTTATAACTGTAGCGATCGTTGAATTCCTTGAAGTGATCGAGGTCGGCGTAGCAGACCGCGAAGGCGTCGCCAAGCGCCAGTCGCCTTCCGATTTCTGTCTCGATTGCAGATGTTCCGGCGAGACGCGTCGAGGGATGCACGATCAGGTCGCGTTCCGATCTGATCAACATTGCCGTCAGGCGTCGATTCGCTTCCGCCGCCTGCATTCCGTCGCGAACGACTTCATCGGCTCCAGCATCGAATGCCTCTGAAAGCGCCTCGTTGCTCTTGCCGCAAAGAACGGCACAGGGGACGACAGCCGTGTAGGAATCTTTTTTCAACCGGTGGACTGCGGCGAGGACTGGCTCCGGCTTCCGCCGGGCGTCGAACACGACGAAGCGCGGACGCGCGCGCAAGCCAATGGACATCAGCTCGTCAGCAGAGCTGAGACTGACGACCGAAGCCTCCTGCGCATCGATCCATGCGCTTACGTGCGCCGGGAGAGAGGCATCATCGGGTGAGAAGCGTATCGCGTTGGGCTGCTGCAAATCGTTGCTGTCCGGGTCGCTGGTGATTCTGGTCTGTCAGAAAAAAAAGAACGCAACTCCGAGCACAGAATACGCCAGCAGCAACAAGGCTCCCTCGAGCCAGTTGGTTTCGGCGTCTCTGATCACGGATGACGTCACTAAAACTGCCAATGTGATGCTCGCCACCTCCATAGTGGTAAAGGCGAGATCCATCGGCTGGTGGAACACCATCCCCAGAAGAACCAACAGCGGCGCAATCAATAGCGCTACCTGGATGCTTGAGCCAATGGCGATGTTGAGCGCGAGATCCATGCGGTTTCGCATCGCCAAGATGATTGCAGAGCTGTTTTCGGCCGCATTGCCGATGATCGGAATCAGGATCAACCCGACGAAGAACTCGGAGAGACCCAGCACCTTCACCGCCTCCTCTGTAGCCGAAACGAGAACCTCCGCTACCACGCCGATGGTGACGGCCGCGGCGAGGAGGATGCCCATTGCCTTCTTAGACGACCATTTTGGGGCTACAGTCACGGCTTGACCCTCTCCGCTCCCCAATGTCGAGGAGTGCGTCCCGAGGGAAAAGACCAGCCAGGCCGCGTAGCCAGCAATCAGTAGCCACGCCACGTAGTGCGACATGCGCACCGTGGCCACCCTCTCCGGATCCGGATGGAGCCCGTAGAAGAGAGCTGGCACTACCAGTCCGAATACGGCGATGAGGAGAACGGTCGTGCTGGCTCCAGCAAGATTGGGGTTGAACTTCTGCACCTTGAACTTGAGCCCTCCAGTGAACAGCGCGATCCCCAGGACCAGGAGAAGGTTCCCGAGTATGGAGCCCGTGATCGACGCCTTGACGAGATCGATCAGGCCCGCTTGAAGCGCAATTGTGGCAATGATCAGCTCGGCAAGATTGCCCATCGTCGCACTCAACACGCCGCCCATCGCGGGACTCGTGTGCTCGGCTACGGCCTCGGTTGCCGCGCTCATGACGCCGGACAGTGGAATGATGGCGACGGCGCTCAGAAGGAAAACCGCGAGCGGAGGCGCGTCCGCGATTCTGGCCAGGATGGCAATGGGAACGAAAACGAGCAGCGCGTAGAGGATTCTCATTAACGCGCTGTCGGCTGGCCTTCAGGGATTGTGGGCTGCACCCGCAGGGCGCGCCGGCCTTCGGCGCGACAGCTCGTCCAGATCAAAACAGGTAGCGCAGAGAAACGTAGACGGGGGCCTGTCCACCCTCGGCAGGTAATCCCCCGAAGGTCCGCGCAATGTCGAAGACGAAGCCGCCGCTCTGCAGGCCAAACCCGAGAGAGGCACTGGAGTCTCCCCTCCGGTCGTGCCCGACAAAACCCGCGCGCAGATGCAGCTTGCTCTGGTACGTGACGTCAGTGCCGAAACGGACCGATTTCCCCCCGAATTCCCGGGTGTTGATATAGCTGCCGGCCGCGCGGAGCTCCGTGTCCTTCAAGTAACGATCGATGAACTTGAGCCGGTACATCGCGCCGAGCTCGACCTGTGTGGGAAGCGGATCCCTTTGGTTCGTTTGCTCCGAATTGAGTTTTCCACCGAGATTGCGGACAGCAGCTCCGAACGTCAGCGGCGCTCCGGCCTCGACTTCGTATTGGGCGCCGAGGTCGACCGCTCGCGAGCTCTCGACCGATGGGCCGACGCTGCTGCATTCGCCGGAGCAGTCAAAGCGGATTTGCACCACCTTGTAGTTGACGCCGGCCCTCAACCGCTTCGTCAAGCTTGCCGCGTACGTGCCCGCAAGGACCACGTCTCGCGGAAAGATGACGCCGATCACGTCGTTGAACGCGTCGGTCACCTGCTGGTCGCCGAGGTTGAGAATATTGAGCGAGAGCGCCGCAGTTCCGTACGACTTGGTTGGCAAGACGAACGAGAGAGCATCGCCGACGCCAGCGATGGTTTTTGAGTGGTGGATAGCCAGCTCTCGGCTATCCTGGCCGCCGATCGATGCCGGGTTCCACCAGATGCCCTCGCTCCCCGGCTTCTCCGCAACCATCGCCTGCCCCATACCGACCGCCACCGCGCCCGTCGGTAGCAGCAGAAAGAGCGAGCCTTCGCTTCCCGTTGGCGTTTGTGCCCGTGCCTGGCCTGCGAGGAGGGCCGACAGCCCAACGCTAAAAAGGAGTCGCCTCATCGATCAGCATGATTGGAATGTCGTCACGCACGGCATAGCGCAGCCGGCATTTGTGACAGATAAGGACCTGCTCCGCTTCGCGATACTCAAGCTCGCTCTTGCATTTGGGACAAACGAGAATCTCGAGAAGACGTGCAGACAAGCTCATTTGCCTTTTCCTGTAGCGAGTTGATAGCCGAATCGTGAAAGACTGCCCGGGTTCTTACGCCAGTTGGCGAGGACCTTGACCCAGAGATCGAGATACACCCTATCACCGAGAAAGGCCTCGATTTTCTTACGAGCTGCTTCTCCGATGCCGCGAATCTGCGCGCCTTTGCTGCCGATGATGATCGCCTTCTGGCTGTCCCGTTCCACGTAAATTACTGCGCGGATGTAGAGAGGCGAGCGTCCCTCACGAAATTCTTCGACCTGAACAGCCACGGCGTAGGGTACTTCGTCGTGCAGCTGCTCGAGCACAGTCTCCCGAACCAGCTCCGCGACGAAGAATCGAACTGGCTGGGTGCTTATGTCGTCTTCAGGATAGAGAAACGGACTCTCAGGCAAATGGCGCGCGATGCGCGCCATCAATCCCGGAATCCCGTCGCCCGTCAGTGCCGAGATATGCACGACGTCCTCGCCCGCGCCGGCCTCGTCACGACGGCTCGCAGGAATCGCGTCCGACTTGTTGAGAACGGTTATCACCGGAGCTCGCGGCGGTGAAGCCAGGTTCGCTGCTTCCGCCAGGGATGGTGGTTTCCCTTCCGTTGCGTCCACTAGATAAACAATTACGTCTGCTTCGTCGAGTGCACTGAGGGCCGTCGACCGCATCGACTGCTGAAGCAGATAGCCGGGATTCAGGAGTCCCGGAGTGTCGAGAATCACCATCTGGGACTCGTCTTTCGTGTAGATCCCGACGACTCTGTCGCGCGTCGACTGCGGTTTCGGACTCGTAATACTCAGCTTCTGGCCGACGATGCGATTGAGCAATGTCGATTTCCCAACGTTGGGCTTGCCGACGACGGTGACGATTCCGGACTTTGGCATGAAGGAAAGTAGTGCTGTTCAAACAGCGAAGTGCAGTTGCATAGGCGGCAGGTCCGAGTAGCAGAGATGCAAGATTCTTAGTTTACTACGCCCCGACTAACCGCTGTGGCGTGTGAGCACCTGCTGTCGCCAGGAATGCCACCGAGGTAAGTCGGGGCGTCGTTAACTAAACCACTGGCAACTTACCTACGGGGACCTCTCGCCTATTCAGTTGCGGTATGGCAAAAGAAAGGGCCGCTCCAAAAATCTGAGCGGCCCTAAAAAGGTGCCGGCGACGGCCTACTCTCCCGCGTCCTCTCGAACGGAGTACCATCGGCGCTGTAGGGCTTAACGACCGTGTTCGGAATGGGAACGGGTGTGGCCCCTACGCTCCAGTCGCCAGCGAAAATCGTTTGCCAAAATCGAAGCTGGGGCGGCAGGACTCGAACCTGCAACTTCCGGATTAACAGTCCGGCGGTCTGCCAGTTGACCTACACCCCAGTAGGAACAGGCCCCGGACAACTTACTGTATGACTTTGGATTGTAGTAGTGATCGTGTGATGTTCGAATCAACCGTTAGATCGCTTGGTTACTGCTAGTCGGTTCGAGTCAAATACAAGGAAAACTCGAACCATATAAGGAGATCAAGCCTCACGGGCGATGAGGACCGCTTCGCTCGAAACCGGTTGCCCGGCGTCCACGTGCGGCCTCTTGACGGGATGGTCTCTCCCGGCCCTTCAGGGAGCTCGAGGCTCCAGGGAAGATTCATCTTGGGGGCAGCTTCCCACTTAGATGCATTCAGCGGTTATCTGCGCTTGCCCTCGCTACCCGGCGCTGCAGTTGGCACCACAGCCGGTACACGAGCGGGCAATCCGACCCGGTCCTCTCGTACTAGGGTCCGCGCCCCTCAATCTTCCAACGCCCACAGCGGATACAGACCGAACTGTCTCACGACGTTCTGAACCCAGCTCATGTACCACTTTAACCGGCGAACAG
>WNGI01000822.1_pt1 | contig 30751 bp, 31 predicted proteins | sample 5400621 | NCBI WGS metagenome assembly WNGI01 (sample SAMN13153374, study PRJNA577476) | soil metagenome | isolation source: 20 cm soil or saprolite under Garry oak tree replicate 1 | place: USA:California | collected 2016-06-15
GAGCGCCTTCGCGATGCTGTCCTGGAGCTTCAGCCACACCGCGCGCGTTCCGCAGTCGGGCTCGCGCACGCAGTTCACGATGGGCTCGCCCTCGGCGGTACAGATCTGCGGCTCGATCGGTCCCTCGAGCGCGCGCACGACATCACCCGCCGTGATCTCGCGCGGCTCGCGTGCAAGGACGTAACCCCCGCCCGCCCCCCGCTTGCCGTTCACGAGGCCGGCCTTGCGGAGTGCGGCGACGAGCTGCTCGAGGTACGCCTCGGGCAAATCCTCGCGCGCCGCTACGGCGTGCAGAGACACGGTCCCCTGGCCCCAGTGCCTTGCGAGATCGACCATGAGACGCATCCCGTATTCGCCGCGCGTGGAGACATGGAATGCGGTGGGTGAATTTCCGATCACTTCAGTCGGAATTGTACGCGTTCGATACCCCGCCGGGAACCCCTCGAATCGGCCTCTATTAGGGTCCCCACATGCCCCTTCCCTTTCGCACAGCGGCTGTCGGGTCAAAAAATCCGGCGAAGGTCGAGGCGGTGCGGCGGATACTCGGTCAGCTGGCGCCGGGGTGCGCTGTCGAAGCGATCGACGTGCCGAGCGGGGTCGCCGCGATGCCGCTCGGTGAGGCTACGGTGCGGGCGGGCGCGGAGGCCCGTGCGCGCGCGGCTCTGAAGCGAACGGGCGCTGAGGTCGCGTTCGGGCTCGAAGGCGGCGCGATCCTCGACGGACAGGATGCCTGGCTCACCGGTCACGTCGTCGCGGTGACGCGCGACGACAGGCTCGGCGAAGCGGCGTGGGGACGGATGCTGCTGCCGCGCGTCGCCGCGGAGCGACTGCGCGACGGCGAAGAGCTCGGCGACATCATCGACGAGCTCTTCACGCGTAAGGATTCCAAGCGTGAGGCCGGCGCGATCGGCATCCTCACCGAGGGCGCGATGTCGCGAACCGATGCGTTCGCGTATCTCGTCGCGATGGCCTGCGCGCCATTCCTTCATCCGGACCTATACGGGGCGCGCGCTGAGATCGCGGGTCAGGACAGCGGCACGGGTGCGGGTACCGCGACGACGACCGGCTGAGACCCAGGGGTCGGCTGGCGATAACCAAGCCTCCCACGCGTGATCACGAGGACGCCGATCGCGACGATCGCGAGACCGAAGTACAGGAGGCGTCCGTCCAGGCCGGGATAGAACCCGGTCAGGATCGCGGCCGAAGCGGTCACGTCGAAGGACGCATGCAGCAGCGCGACGATCGGTAGCGAGCCGCCGGTCGAATTGAAGACCCACGTGAGGATCAGCCGCACCGGAACGGCGAAGAGCACCAGGAGGTAGAAGACGTATTCGGGAACCTCAGATGTCGTGAGCCTTCCGGAGTCGGTGAGACCACCGGCAAGGAAGAGCAGCGGGAAGTGCCCCAGCCCGAAGAGTGGAGCCACCATCAAGCTCGCGAGGACCGGCCCAAAGCGCTTCTGCCACCGTGCGGTGAGGAACGACATCCAGCCGGTCTCCTCCCAGAGCGAGATGAGCACGGCAATGAGGACGACCTGCAGCACGTAGTTCGGAAGGAACTGCGAAAGGTTCGCGCCGAACGCGCCGAGGACGCTCGTGCCCTGGACCACCGCGGCGCCGACGAGCAGTAGGAGCGGCGCGCCGAAGAGAGCGAGCAGGTACCACTGCGGACCCGTGCGCCAGGTGAAGTAGCGGCTACGGAGCTCGCGAACGCCTTCCGTGCCGTCAGCGAGTCGAGTCACCAGGAAGGCGCCGCCCGCGAGGCCGACGATGGTCAAGAGCAGGATCGAAGGCTGCGGCGGGAGATCGTACGGGAGGAGGCCGAAACCTGACGTTCCGAGGAGCGCCGGTAGAAAGAAGATCCAGCCTGTGACGTAGAAGAAGATGAGGAACGCGCCCGCGGGATGCCGCGCGATGGTCGCCTTGATGGTCGACCAGAAGGTGGGTTGAGTCGATGCGATCACGAGAACCCCCAAAGCGCCGACCCCGTCGCGCGCACCTTCACCTTACTCGAGTGACCAAGCAAGGAAGCACGCAACGGGTCGCTGCGACAGCGAATGCCGGCCCGGCGGCCGAAGCCGCCGGGCCGTCCAGAGCTCGCTTACGCCGTCGCGGGCACCGGAAGAGCGCCGATCTGCTCAAGCAACGTCATGAGGTCGAAGAAATGTCTGGTCTCGGCGACCTTGTCGCCTTTGAATCTGACAACCTGAACCGCCTGCAGCGTCACGCGTTTCCGGCTGGCCGGGATGGTGCCCATCGGTGAGACGAGGTCACCCGTGTGCGTCCCCTGCCACGTGATCTCGAGCACCACGGTGTCCGGGCCCTCAATCACCTTCGTGATCGTTCCCTTGGTGTCGGGAAACGCTTCCTTCCATCCCTTGCTCGCCTCGACGATCTGATCCGGACCTTGGACCTTGCGTTGGGTCGCAAGCTCTTCGTAGACCGCGTCCGAGTCGAGCGGCGCCTTGAATCGCTCCCAGTCTCCCGCGTTGAACGCTTCGATGCCCTCTTTCGCCAACCGAACCTTGTCTGTCCCCATCTTGTTCCTCCCCTTTTTGCGCTCGACAACGACTGGCCAGGCTTCCTGGCCGAGCGTACTCCCGGGTGCAAACGCGACTGTTAGGAGTTGGGAGGTCCGAAGCGGCGCGCGCCGATAACCGTGCCGATGAGGACAGGCTCGCGCGCCGCGTCCATCGGCGCTGCCGCGCTCTCGTCGACGAACTTCCGCGTGTAGAGGCGGTGGTAGAGGCCGCCCCGCGCGAGCAGCTCCGTGTGCGTGCCCTCCTCGACGATGCGGCCTCGATCGAGCACGAGGATCCGATCCGCGCGCTCGACCGTCGACAGCCGGTGGGCGATCACGATCGTTGTCCGGCCGCGCATGAGACGGTCGAGCGCCTGCTGGACGAGGAATTCGCTCTCGTTGTCGAGCGAGCTTGTGGCCTCGTCGAGGAGCAGGATCCGCGCGTCGCGCAGGATCGCCCTCGCGATCGCGATGCGCTGGCGCTGGCCCACCGACAGGCGCACGCCCCGCTCGCCCACGATCGTCTCCAAACCCTTGGGCATTCGCGAGATGAACTCGGTCGCGTTCGCGGCTTTCGCCGCCTCCTCGATCTCAGCCTGCGTCGCATCCAGCCGTCCGTAGCGGATGTTCTCGCGGATCGTGTCGCCGAAAAGGATGGGCTCCTGCGGGACGACCGCGATCTGCTCGCGCAGCGAGCGGAGCGTGACCTCGCGGATGTCCCGACCATCGACGCAGACGCGTCCTGCGACCGGGTCGTAGAAGCGGCCGACCAAATTCACGAGGGTCGTCTTGCCCGCACCCGACGGCCCGACGAGCGCGGTCGTCTTGCCCTCGGCGAACGCGGTCGAGAGCGATTCGAAGATGAATGGCCCTTCGCCGTACTTGAAGGAAACGTCGTCGAACTCGATCTCGCCTCGCACCCGGCCGATCGGCACCGCGCCCGGCAGGTCACGGACGTCGGGCTCGGTGTCGAGCAGAGCGAAGATCCGGTCGGCCGCGCCGAACGCCTGCTGGACGCCGGTCCACTGGCTCGCGAGACCACCGACCGGACCGGCCACCATTCCCATGTAAAGCAGGAATGCGACGAGCTCACCCGCGGTGAGCTCACCACTCGCGACCTGGTGGCCGCCGTACCAGAGGACGACGATCGACGACGCGAACCCGAGGAACCCGATCGCCGGGAACATGATCGCGCCGATGCGCGCGCGGTCGATGCTCTTCTGGAACATCACGATGAGCTTCTCGTGGAAGCGCTTCGCCTCGTAGTCCTCGCGCGTGAAGGCCTGCACCACGCGCACCTCGGCGAGCGCCTCCTGCAACACACCGACGGCCTCGCCCTGCGCGTCCTGCGCCGCGCGAGAGATGTCGCGTATGCGGCGGCCGAGGTACTGGCCGATGATCCCGATCGGCGGCGCGACGATGAGGGTCAGGAGGGCGAGGCGCCAGTTCATGAGAAAGATGATCGTGATGCCGCCGACGAGCGTCAGGACCTGGCCGAGCACCTGGATGATCGTCTGGGTCACGACGCCGTGCACGAGGGTCGCGTCGCTCGTGACATGCGACATGAGGTCGCCGGTCTTGCGGACGTTGAAGAAGGACAGCGACATCGACTGCAGGTGGTTCACGATGGCCATGCGCAGGTCGAAGATGACCTTCTCGCCCGTCCAGGCCATCACGAACTGGCGCACGCCGTCAACGACCGCGCGCACCAGCAGGACTACGACAAAAATGACGACGAGCTCGTCGAGCAGCCCCGGCTCCTTCAGGCCGAGGTCGAGCACGCGCTGCACGATCTTCGGCCAGACGAGTCCAAGCGCGGTCGAGACAAGAAGCAGGGCGATCGCGAGCGCAAGATTCGACCGGTACGGGCGGACGAATCGCAGGAGCCGGCGGTACATCGCGACCGTCGGCCGCTTCTTGGCCGCGTCGCCGCGCTGGCCCCACATGAACATGTGGACGCCACCGCCACCCATTCCGATCATTCCCTTACACGTTAATCGACGCGGTCAGGGCCGGAGCCACACCGTGCCGAAATACTCGATCCCGTCGTACCCGACGAGCCTCGCCGTGGTCGCGTTGGGCCTGTCCGCGAAGAGAAGAGGTACGCGAAGCGCGTCGGTCCGGGCGATCTTGGAGACCTGCTTGTAGAGCTCGGCGCGCTTGGTCGGATCCGCCTCGGCGCGGGCCTTCCGGACCAGACCCACGATCAGCGACGTTCCGGACGGGTCGTCGAGCCCGTAGAGCGGCCAGAACACGTCGTCGGGGTCGAGGCCGAGCACGGTCGTGTCGAGGGTGAGGGCGGCGCCGGCATCGCGCAGCGCGGCCGTGTCCACCGAGCGGAGGCGGGCCACGATGCCGATCTTGCCGAGGTCCGCGGCGATCGACTGGGCGATGCGCTGCGGATCGGGGTATGCGGCAGTCGGAACGCTGGGGTAAGCGAGGTCCGCGGAGATCGGCGTCGGAATGTGAGCATCGGCGAGCGCTTTGCGCGCCGCATCCGTGTCGAGTGCCGCGAACTCCACCACGCTGTCGTCGTAGCCGAGCGCGCCGGGCGGGACGGCCTGGCTCGCGGGCCGCGACGTGCCAGCGTAGACGGCGGACAGCGCGTTGCGGTTCACCGCCATCGCCACGGCGCGGCGGGCCTCCGGTCGATCGAACGGGGCCGAGGTCGTGTTGATGCCGAGCGATGCGAGGGCGGCATCCTTCCGCGGACTGACGACGAGGCTCGGGTCGCTCCGGGCGGTAGAAGCCTGCGCGATGGGCAGATCGAGCGCCACCTCGACCCGTCCGGCTCGCAGCTCCGTGAGGCGTGACGTGGCGTCGCGCACCGGCCGAAGCACGAGGCCGTCGAGGTACGGCAGCGGTTTGCCGGCTTGGTCACGACCCCAGTAGGCGTCGTTCCGGCGGAGCGTGAGCGAGCCGTCCTGCGCAAGCGCGCCCGCGGGCGCGGCGAACGGCCCGGTTCCCGCGGCGCCATGTGATCGCGGCCTGGGGCGCGGCGAGGTGCGCGAGGAACGGACCGAACGGAGCGCGAAGGTCGAACCGCACGGTTCGGGGGTCGACCGCTTGGAGGCTCAGGATCATCGAGGGATCGCCGAACAGCGCCCGGTACGCGGAGCCGCGGGCGGCTTTGCCCCGATCGAAGCTCGCCACGACGGCCGTCGCGTCAAGCGCATTGCCATCGTGGAATCTCACGCCATCCCGAAGAGTGAACGTCCACGACGCCCCGTCGTTCGTCATCTGCCACGAGGACGCGAGCGCGGGCGCGATGCGTGACGTTGCCGGGTCGACCTCGACGAGCGTTTCGAAGATCTGGCGGGTCGCGACGAGCGACGCATCGTCGTTCCAGGGATCGAGGGGCGCCGCCTCCGACGCGATCGCGACGCGCAGGGTTCCGCCGGAGATCGCCGGGGTTGGCGTCGGCGTGGGAGCGCTCGTGTTGAGCGTGCACGCGCCGAGCACTGCAGAGATAACCAGGAGCAACGCGGCCGGAGAGCGCATCCGGTCAGGGATTAGCTCGGCCGTCCGGCCGTCAGGACGCCTTGAGCCTCGGGTCGAGAGCATCGCGGAGGCCGTCCCCGATGAGATACAGACACAGGACCGTAAGAAAGATCATCGCGCCCGGCGCGACGACAAGCCACGGTGCGCGCGTCGCGTAGCTCTGCGCGTTCGAGAGCATGTTCCCCCAGCTCGGTGTCGGCGGCATCACGCCGAGGCCCAGATAACTCAGAGCCGATTCGGCCAGGATGATCGTGCCGATGTCGATCGCCGCGAGAACGAAAATGAGCGGCAGGACATTCGGCAGGATGTGCCGGAACAGGATGCGCGGCGTGGCGGCGCCGATCGTCCGCGCGGCCGTGATGAACTCGCGTTCGCGTAATGCGAAGGTCTGGCCGCGCACGAAGTTGGTCACTCCCGTCCAGAACAGGAAGCCGATGATGAACGTGAGTGTGAGAGCGCTGGGTTGGAAGAGCGAGGTGATGAGAAGGAGGAGAAAGATGATCGGGATGGAGTTCAGCGTGGTGATGAACCACGTGATGATGTCGTCGACGGCGCCGCGCATATACCCGGCGAGCAGACCGAGGCCGACGCCCAACGTGAGATTCATGAGCGCCGCGACGAAGCCGATGAAGAGCGAGACCTGCCCACCGTAGAGCAGGCGCACCACCTGGCTGCGTCCGATCTCATCGGCGCCGAGCATGTAAGCCGGCGGATCGAACGTCGGTCTCGCGTAGATGTGAAGGAGATCCTGCTCCTCGAAGCTCGTGTGGAACACGTATTGCGCGAAGAGGGGCGCGGCGATCGCCGAGAGCGCGAGCAGGACCAGGACGAGCACTGCCCCCATGGTGAGGCGATCGCGACGAAGGCTGTACCACGCGTTCGTCCAGAGCCCCGCCGACGCGCGGCGGGCCGTCGGCGCGGGCACGACGTCGGCGCGGGCGACGGTCGCCATCAGCTCAGACCTTGATCCGCGGATCCACGCGTGCGTACGCGAGGTCGCGAAGCAGGTAGCTGATCACCAGCATCGTGCTGGCGAACATGACGCCGGCCATGATGAGCGGGTAGTCCTTGCCGCGAACGGCCGCATACGTGAGCTGGCCGACACCCGGCCAGGTGAAGACCTGCTCGACGATGAGGGCGCCACTGACGAGCGCGGCGAGGATGCCGCCGAGGGCGGTGACGACCGGGATCAGCGCATTGCGGAGCGCGTGCACGTAGACGACGGTGCCCTCGCGAAGACCTTTCGCGCGCGCCGTCCGCACGTAATCCTGTGCGATCACGTCGAGCGTCTCGGTACGGAGATAGCGCGAGTAGTTCGCGACGCCGGCCAGCGCCAGCACGATTGCTGGCAGAAGGATGTGTCTCATGCGGTCGGGGATGTCCCAGACGTCCTTCCCGATGGTGAGCAGGCCCTGGCTCGGGAGCCAATGCAGGTTCACGGCGAAGAGGACGATGAACAGCAGTCCGATCCAGAACTGGGGTATCGCGTGCCCGACGACGCCGAAGAATCGCACGGCGTTGTCGATCCAGCCTCCGCGGTTCAGCGCGGCGATGACGCCGAGCGGGACGCCGATGCCGATCTGCAGGACCAGCGCGAGGACGGCGAGCTGCAGCGTGGCGGGAAGCCGCTCCATCAGGAGAGCGAACGCCGGCTGGTTGTACTGCAGGGATTTGCCGAAGTCCCCGCGGAGCATGTTCATGAGCCAGTCGACGTACTGGATCGGCAATGGCTGGTCGAGCCCGTAGAAGTGACGTAGGGCGGCGATGTCCGCCTCCGTGATGTTCGTCGCGCCGAAGGTGTAGAGGCGAACGGGATCGCCGGGCGAGAGCCTCGAGACGAGGAAGACGATGACCGAGATTCCGAGCAGCGTGGGAATCGCGTACAGGACGCGCCGGATGATGTATTTGCGCATCGCTCCTCGGTGACCTCCGGCCTGCCGTGACCGGCGGGGCGCCCGGTCCGGGCGCCCCGCCGCGCGCGTTACGTCAGATCGCGGCTATTGCTTGATCCACCACTTCTCGACGTTCCATGTCGCGTCCGGGCTGAAGCTGCCCGGCTCGATGCCGCGGATGCGCTTGTCGGTCGCGAGGATCCTGTTTTGCGAGAACCCGAAGTTGTACGGCTGGTCCTCGTTCAGGATCTTGTTCGCCTGTGCGTAGACGTTCTTGCGGACGTCCTGGCCACAGGTCGGACCGCGGCCCTGCTCGATGAGCTTGTCCAGGTCGGGATTGTTGTATCCAACGAAGTTGTTGCCGGCCTGCGCGGCACTTGCGATGTTGCTCGAGTGCCAGATGCTGTAGAGGTCGGGGTCGGTCCCGAGCTGCCAACCAATGATGATCGTCTCGATCTCGTTGCTGCCGCTCGTGAGCTTCGGGACGAGCGTCGTGAAGTCTTCGACTTTGGGGTTGATCTTCACGCCGATCTTCTTGTACTGCTCCGCGGCTACCTGAAGGAACGTCTCGCGTGTCTTGTTGCCCTGGTTCGTCACGATCGTCCACCCAAGGGTCTTACCGTCCTTCGCGTAGAAGCCGTCGGAGCCCTTGGTGTAGCCGGCATCTTTGATCAGCTGCTCGGCCTTGGTCCCGTCGTACTTGTAATCGTTGAAGCCGGCCGTGCCGGGGGAAGCCCAGGAGACGGAAGGCGTGTGATAGATCTGCTTCTCCCCGTGACCGAGGACCACGGATTGGACGACCTGCGACATGTCGAGGCCGTATGCCAGCGCCTGGCGGATCCGCTTGTCCTGTAGAGCGGGCACGTTCGGATTGTTGAGGCGCCATCCGATGTAGACGTACCCGTTGTCCTTCCACTCGTAGAGCTTCAGGTTGTCGGACTTCGACAGGTCGTCATAGTCGCCTGGCTGGATCGCGCCGAGCGTCAGCTCGCCGGTCTTCAGCTGCGCGGCCTGGACGGTGGAGTCGGCGACGACCTTCTGGACGAATTCGTCGAGGTACGGCGCGCCCCGCCAGTAGCCGTCGTTGCGCCCGAGGATGACCTGGTCGCCCTTGCGCCATTCCTTGAACTTGAACGGCCCGCTGACCGCGGTCGGGGCGGCATTCTCTCCTGCCGTGTCGATGTTCTTCGACGGATCGTTGTCGACGGTGTACTTGCCAAACACGTGCGCCGGGATCGGCGCCGACCCGAAGACCTGCAGGAGGGCCGGGCAGAAGGACCGCGTGAAGTGCACGCTGAACTTCTTCGGGTTGGCAGTGTCGATCGTGATTCCGGAGATCGCCGTCGCCTTTCCGCTGGCGTAGTCGTTGAAGCCCTCGACGTCGGCCCAGTTGCTCTTTTGGGTCGTCAGCTTGCTGCGCGCGGTGGCCTTCGCGCGAGCGAGGAAGTCCTCGGCGATCACAGGCTTGCCGTCAGACCAGTTCGCCTTCGCGTCGATCTCCCAGCTGAAGGTCTGGTTGTCGGCGCTGACCGTCCACTTCCCCATCCAGGGGATGGGGTTGCCGGTCTTCGCGTCGACGTTGAGCAGGGTGTCGTACATGAGGCTGATGACCTGTGTCGACGTTGCGTCGGTGCTGACCACCGGGTTCAGAACCCGGATGTCGCTGAACGAGCCTCGGATCACTCGACCGCCGGCGACCGGCGTTTCCTGGGTCGTTGTCGTGCTGCTTGCGCTCGGTCCGCCGCTCGGCGCGCACGCCGTGGCGATGAGGACCGCCGCGGCCGCGATGCCAAGCAAAGTGCGGTGCGTGCGCTTTTGCGTCATGCCCCTCGGTGGCTCCTTTCCCAATGCGAGAATTTCGGCAGTCTAGGCAAAGCCTGCGGAGACGGCCGATCCCGCCTGCTATACCGCCCTACGGCTGAGGGCGTTCGGACGATCAGCCGGTTTGGTTGCCTGGCCGGTCTAGACGCCCGGAAAGTGGCACGCGGCCCAGTGCCGCGGCTCGTGCTCGATGAACTCCGGGTCGACCTCCGAGCAGATCTGCTGCGCCTTCCAGCACCGCGTATGGAAGCGGCAGCCGGACGGCGGATTCACCGGTGACGGCACGTCGCCGGTGAGGATGATGCGTTTGCGCTTCGACTCCACGGCGGGATCCGGGATCGGGACCGCGGACAGTAACGCCTGGCTATACGGGTGGAGCGGACGCTCGTACAGATCGACGCGGTCCGCGAGCTCGACGATCTTTCCGAGATACATCACTGCGACGCGGTCGCTGATGTGCCGCACCACCGAAAGGTCGTGCGCGATGAAGAGATACGTCAGCTTGAAGCGATCCTGGAGCTCCTCGAGCAGATTGATGACCTGCGCCTGGATCGAGACGTCGAGGGCCGAGATCGGCTCGTCGCACACGATGAACTCAGGCTCGACCGCGAGGGCGCGGGCGATCCCGATGCGCTGGCGCTGCCCTCCCGAGAACTCATGCGGGTAGCGGTTGGTGAAGTACGGGTTGAGACCTACGACGCGTAGCAGCTCCTGGACGCGCTCGGTCTTCTCTTTGCCGCGCGCGAGGTTATGGACCTCGAGCGGTTCGCCGATGATGTTGCCGACGGTCATTCGTGGATTCAGCGACGCATACGGATCCTGGAAGATCATCTGCATGCGGCGGCGCATCTTGCGCATGTCCTCGCCGCCAAGCTTGGTGAGCTCGACGCCGTCGAACTTCACCTCGCCGGCCGTCGGCTTGTAGAGCTGGAGGATCGCGCGTCCGGTGGTCGACTTTCCACACCCCGACTCGCCGACGAGTCCGAGTGTCTCGCTCTTCTCGACGAAGAAATCGATCCCGTCGACCGCGCGCACCGCGCCGACCTGGCGCTGGAAGATGATCCCCTGCGTGAGCGGGAAGTGCATCTTCAGCGCTTTGACGTCGAGGAGGTTCTTGCCGCTGTCCGCCGTGGCCGTGCTGCGGATCCGGACGAAGTCCGGATCGGCCGGCTTTGATGGTGTGTTCAGAGCCATCTCTACACCTCTTAGATCGCCGCCGGCGGTGGCGGTATATCGCCGGGCTTCGGCTCGGGCGGTAGCTGCGCGACTTCCTGCTTGATCTCTTCGATCACGCGCGTGTCACCGACCTCTTTGCGCCAGTCCGTATCCACGAGCCAGCCGCCCTCCTGGGTGCCCCAGCACCGGGCCTCGTGGTCGGGCTTGGAGTTCGGAACGTGCACGAGCTCGGGCTCCTTCTCGCGGCAGACATCGCGCCGGTACTGGCAGCGCGGCTCGAACCGGCAACCGGGCGGCGGGGCGATGAGGTCGGGCGGGAGCCCCTCGATCGGCACGAGCTTCGCCTTACGGTGCTCGTCCAAGCGCGGTATCGAACGCAGGAGGCCCCACGTGTACGGCATCTTCGGATTGGCGAAGAGCTCCGCGGTGTCCGCCTTCTCGACGATCTTGCCGCCGTACATGACGTGGATGCGCTGGGTCATGCCCGCGACGACGCCGAGGTCGTGCGTGATCAGGATGAACGCGGTCCGGAACTCGCGTGCCAGGTTCTTCAAGAGGTCCAGGATCTGCGCCTGGATCGTCACGTCGAGCGCGGTCGTCGGCTCGTCCGCGAGGATGAGCTTGGGATTGCAGGAGAGCGCCATCGCGATCATCACGCGCTGACGCATCCCTCCTGAGAACTGGTGGGGATAGTCATCGACGCGCTTCTTCGCGCTTGGGATGCCGACGAGATCGAGCAGCTCGATGGTCCGCTTGCGCGCTTCGCTCTTGTCCATCTTGAGATGCAGCTCGAGCGCCTCGGAAATCTGCCGGCTGATGGTAAGCACGGGATTGAGGCTCGTCATCGGGTCCTGGAAGATCATCGCGATGTTGTTGCCGCGGATCCCCCGCACTTCGTCGTCGTCCATCTTGAGGACGTCCGCGCCGTCGAACATGATCGTGCCTTTCACGATCTTGCCCGGCGGCACGGGGATGAGACGCATGAGCGAGAGCGCGGTCACCGACTTGCCGCACCCGGACTCCCCGACGATTCCGAGCGTCTCGCCCGCCGCGACCTCGAACGTAACTCCGTCGACCGCGCGGACGACTCCGTCGCGCGTGAAGAACTGCGTGTGGAGGTCCGTGACCTCCAGAAGCTGCTGAGCCACCCGGTCTCCCCCTAGTCCCGCCTGAGTTCCGCGCAGTCTAGCAACGGATCGCCATCACATCTTCGACCGCGGGTCGAGCGCGTCCCGAAGGCCATCTCCGACGAACGTGAACGCCAGCAAGACGATCGAGATGCAGAGCGACGGAAGTAATACCGGCCAGGGCGTCGTCGAGAAGACCAGAAACCCGTCATTGATCATGACGCCCCAGGTCGGCGTGGGGGGCCGGATGCCGATACCCAGAAAAGAGAGGACGGATTCCGTGAGCATGGCTCCAGGTATGGCGAACGCGACGGTCACGATGATCGGCGCGAGGATGTTCGGGAAGATATGCCTGCTCATGATGCGTCCCGGACCCGCTCCGACGGCCCGGGCTGCCTCGACGAACTCGCGGTTCTTCACCGCGAGGACTTGCCCGCGGACGAGCCGCGCGACCCCGACCCAGTTCACGACCGCGATGCCGACGAAGATGACGAGGAGTCCGTCGTACGCATCCCCGAGGGCCGTTCCGCGGAGGGTCGCCACGATGATGATCACGAAGAGCAGATCCGGAAAGGCGTAGACGACGTCGGTGACGCGCATGAGAAAGTCGTCCACAGCGCCACCCACGTACCCCGCGAGCATCCCGACGGTGAGGCCGATCGCGAGCACGATCGACACCGGGACGAGGCCGATGATGAGGCTCACCCGCGACGAGTACATGAGCCGGCTGAGGATGTCCCGCCCGAGCGCATCCGAGCCAAAAAAGTATGCGGGGTTGGTGAACTGGCTGCCGAAGAACTTGGTCCAGACCGGCTCCATCAGCCCGTCCGAGCCATGCAGTTCCAGAGGGTCATACGGCGCGATCAATGGAGCGAAGATCGCGATCAGACCCGCAATCGCGATGACCACGAGTCCCACGAGCGCCGCGCGGTTTCGGATCAGGCGATACATCGCGTCGCCCCAGAGCGAGCGCTGCTTACGCGTGATGACGGTCACTTCAACGGAGCGCTGCTGCTGGGTCGTCGCCGCCGTCACCACTAACGCACCTTGATCCGCGGATCGAGGACGCCATAGAGAATGTCGACGGTGAGGTTGGCGATCATGATGAGGAACGCGTACAGGAGCGTGGTCCCCATGATCGTCGGGTAGTCGCGCTGGAGGATGCTGATCACATAGAGTCGTCCCATCCCCGGAACGTTGAAGAGGGTCTCGATGATGAACGAGCCGGTGATGAGCCCCGCCGTCGCGGGACCGATGATCGTGGCGACGGGTATGAGGGCGTTCTTGAGCGCGTGACCGACGATCACCGAACGTTCGCGCAGGCCCTTGCTACGCGCGGTTCGGACGTAGTCCTGACGGATCGCCTCCAGCATGCTCGCCCGCGTGATCCGCGTGAGGAACGCGCCTGCGCCGAGTCCGAGGACGAATATCGGCATGACCATGTGCTGCCAGCTATCCCATCCCACGAACGGAAGCAGATGGAGGCCCACCCCGAAGATGGAGATGAGGAAGATCGCAATGACGAACGACGGAATCGTGGTGCCGATGGTCGCGAGAAGCATGCTCGAGTAGTCAAGGAGCGTGTTCTGTTTGAGCGCGCTGATGATTCCGAGCGGGATCGAAAAGGCAAGCGCGAACAAGAGCGCGCCGATGCCGAGCTGGAAGGTCGTGCCGATACCCTGACCGATGATCTCGACGACCGGTCTCTGTCGGGTGAAGCTCAGGCCAAGATCACCGCGGATGAGATTCCCCATGTAGGCCACGAATTGTTCAGGGATCGGCTTGTCGACCTCGTAGTACCGGTTAATTCGGTCGATGGTGGCCTGCGACAACGGCCGGTTCGAGTTGCGATCGAAAGGACTCCCGGGAGCTGCGTGCGCGAGGGTGAACGTGATGAGCGCCACGAAAAACATGGTGGGAATGATCAACAGGAGCCGCCGGATCACGTACCTAAGCACTGAGCACGGTCTCGAACCGAGTGTATAGCGCGACGCTTTTGAAATGCGTCACCGAAACGAGAGGGGCCGGCTCACGCCGGCCCCTCCTTTTAGACATTCGGTCGCGCGGGCTCGCTAGCTTCTCTTCGTCACGAACGCGTCTGTGAAGCGCGCTTCTTCGAAGCCGAGCGATGTCAGGTAGTAGCTCTTGACCCAGGGCTTCTCGAGCGCCGGGTTCGCGTCGTAGTAGATCCACGCGGCAGGCGCGTCCTGCGAGAGGAGGCGAGAAGCCTGCTGGTAGATGTCATCGCGCTTCTTCGGATCGGGCTCCTTGTCGCCGTCGGTCACGAGCTTGTCGTACTGGGGATTGTTGTAGCCAATCCGAGTGACCGTGGACTTGGAGTGGAACACCGTCGTGAGCCAGTCCTGCTGGTCGTAGTAGTCGGCGCACCAACCGAGGAAGAACAGAGCCGGCGTGGTGTCCGGCTTTTTCACCAGCTGTGAGTAGGTCGTCGAGTCGACCGGGTCCAGGCCGACATTGACGCTGAGGTTGTTCTTCCATTGGCCCTGGAACCACTCGAGGCGCGTCTTCGCGGTCGCACTCGACGCATACGTGATCTTCACGTTCGCGAGCGCAGCCTGCGCCGCCGGGGTCGCCTGAGCAAGAGCGGCCTTCGCGGCCGTCGCGTCGAACTTCTGGAACGAGTCGCCCGTGTCGTATCCGGGGATGCCCGGCGTGATGAAGGCCAGCGCCGGCTTGCCAATCTTCTGGACGTCGGAGATGTACGCGTCGCGATCAAATGACTTGGCGAAGGCAACCCGGACGTTCTTGTCATCGAACGGCGCCTTCTTCGTGTTGAAGCCGATGTAGAACGTGCATTGGCCCGGGCCGTCCACCCTCTGGGCCTTGAGAGCGGCGTCGGAGTCGATGGTCCGCAGATCCTCCGCCACGATGCCGTAGACATCGAGCTCGTTGTTGCGGTAAGCCGCGAAAGCCACCGAGGGCTCATTGATCATGACCTGGGTCCACTTCGCGAGCTTGGTCGGGGTTCGGAAGTTCGGATTGCGCGTGAACACCATCTTGTCGTTGTGCTTCCACTCGCTGAGGATGAAGGGCCCGTTGCCGATGAACGTGGCCGGATCGGTCCAGGAAGCACCACCCTTGGTGACCTGGTCCTCACGCGAGGGCACGCCGACCCAGAGCGCGGCGATCGAATTGAAGTACGGAGCCTGGTCGGTGAGCGTGAACGCGATGTCGTTGCCCGACACCTTGATGTTGTTGAGGAACGCGGTCTTCGCTGCCGCGAGCTTCGCGGGATCGTCTTTCTTCGGGTCCATGCTGTTCCAGTCTTCGCAGCCGGCCACGATGTAGCCGGTGAACGCATAGTTGCCCGCTGTGGCCGGGTCGCAGAGCCGCTGCCATCCGTACTTGAAGTTGTCCGCCGTGAGGGCCTTGCCATCCGAGTACTTGAGGCCGTCACGCACCGTGTACGTGTACGTCTTGCCGTCGGCGCTGACCTTGGGTTGGTCCTTCGCCGCCGCGGGGATGGCCTTCCCAGTCTTGACGTCGAAGGTCATGAGGGCCTCGAAGACCTTCATGTTCACGCCGATCTCTTCGACGAACGAGGACTGTTGGGGGTCGATGTTGTCAGGCTCGCTACCCATGTTCGTAACGAGCTCCCCGTTGGGATCCGCTTGATCGGACGCGTTGCCGTTGTTGTTGCCGCCGCCTTGTTGCGTGCAGGCACCGATTACCACGGCCAACAGCGTCATGAGTGACAGGAGCGGCCAGATGCGACTGCGGGTTGGGGTCAAAATTCCGCCTCCCTCTCCTTTTTTATTGGGGTATGGCGCGATTCTGGGCCATCTTCAATACCGTCGCTACCCCGAACGGGTTCAGCGGGCCACGAAACTCCACGACGAGACGTTCCATGACAGGGCGGCGCCCGAGGGTGTGGGCTCGATTCCGGCGAGACCCTGCGGCGCGACATCGACCCGAAGCTCCTGATAGAGCGGGAGCGCGGGGAGGGCCGACGTCCAGATCCGCTCCATCTCGGAGTAGATCGCGCGCTTCTCCGGACGGTCGGGCGCCTCCGTCGCCAGGGCCGCGAGCGCGTCGAACCAGGGATCGACGTGGCCGGCCCATCGCTCCGAAGCAAGCTGAGGGTCGGCCGCTTCCTCAGACGTGATCGCAAGATCGAACGCGCCTCGTTGCACTTCAGCAGCGAGATCCGCTGGCGCGCGTTCGCGCACATCGGCCGCGATCCCGACCGCGGCGAGGTCGCCGGCCACGCGTCTCGCGACATCGACACGCGCCTGCGAGCCGGCGGCGACACCGATCGTCGTCGTCATCCGCTCGCCGCCGCGTTCGAAGATCCCGAACTGACCTTTCACGAAACCCGCTTCGACGAGGAGCGCCCGCGCACGATCGCGGTCGGTTCGCGCGGGAGGCACGTCCTCGGCCGCGGCCCACTGCGGCGGGACGAGGTACGTACGCGGGACGCGCGCCCTGCCGACGAAGACGTCATCGACAATCGACTGGCGATCGACCGTGAGCAGAATGGCCTCGCGCACGAGGGGATCGCCGAATCGCTTGGGATTGGGTCCGAACCGGAGGAGAGTCGCAGCTTCGGTGGGGACGTAGTGAGCGAGAAGGTGCGTCCCGTCGGCAAAACGATCGAGAGTCTTCGCGAGATCGGCCTCGAGCACGGGCCACGGCGCGATATCGATCTCGCCCCGAAGGAGGGCCTGCAGGGCCGCGGCCCGATTGGGGAAAAAGTGGATCTCGAGCCGGCCGAGCATGGGTGTCCCCAGCACATAACCCGGGTACGCCGAGAGCGTGATGCTGCCTGGCAGCCAGGCGGCGATCGCGAACGCTCCGGCATGGACAGGCTCGCGTCCGTACGCGAGGCGTTGCTCGGGGGTGGCCTGCGCAAGCCGGTGGCTCGGCATCACATGAGGTCCGAGCGCGTAGTCATCCCATCGCTCTCCATTGCGGTAGAGCACGCGGACGTCGCGCGTCGATAGGACCTGGATGTCCGAGATGCGATCGGCCATCCACCGTGTGAGCGTGCCGGGCGGATCCGCCTTGTCTTGCACCCACGCGAACCGCACGTCCGTCGCCGTGATGGGGACGCCGTCCTGCCATTTCGTGTCGCGCAATCGGAAGGTCGCGACCAGACGGCCATCGGGAGCATCCGCGTCGTCGGTCACGAGCCGGAGACCGCCGTTGTCGAGGGTCGGGACGGACTCCGCGAGACGCGGCGTGAGCTCGTCGTGCGCGTCGCGCCGGACGAGCGTCTCGGTGACGGCGGAGGCCACGAAGCGGGCTGACGGATCGTCGTCGAACACCGTCTGTGGCTCACCGACGAGGCCGATAACCACATCACGTCGCGTGGGGAGAGTGGTGGCGCAGCCGGCGACGAGGGCGATCACGACGACGAGTAGGAGCGAAGTCGCGCGGTGCGGGGTCAGGTCAGCGCGGTGAAACGCCCAGCGCCTTCTGGATCTCGACTGGATCGCCATCGAAACGACCGCCCATGGGAAGACGCGTCTGATCCAAAGCGGTCGAGGAATCATCCGGCTTGTTGAGTCTGAGCCAACGGAGGTAGTCGATGTCACCGACCGGTGGCTGCGCGCGGAGGTACTGCTGGACCACCGCGTGCGTGGCGGAGGTCGAGCCGCTCTGCCGCGTCGATGGGTCGAACGTCGTGCTTACGGCGAACAGCGTCACGCCCACCATGACCGCGACCTCGGCAAGGCGACCGAAGAAACGCGGCGCCCGAAGCCATGGGTTCGTCGCTGCGCTTCGTGGGCCGAGCGCCAGCCGGACACGACCAGGCGCGATGTTCGTCCGGCTATCCCGCAGGGGCGAGAATGCCCCGCGGAGAGCGGCATCGACGCGTCGACCGTTGTGGAGTGCGTCGGCACACTCGACACACGACGCGGCGTGCGCTTCGAGCGCGATCCGCCGGCCCGCGTCAGGTCGATCGGCCCACGCGAGATACGCCGCCTGGCGAGATTGGCACCCGCGCGAAAAAAGTCTCATTCGCCCTCTAGGGGCACAGCGGCCGTGATCGTTTTTGGTGCCCTTAGTTCAGTAGCCATGATCGGCCTGGTCGGTTCGATACCGAGCTCCGGATGTGCCGCAAGATGCGTTCGGAGGCGGCGGAGCGCGTAGTGCAGGCGCGACTTGACCGTCCCGACCGGGCAGTCGACGACCTCCGCGATCTCCGTCAGGTTCAGGCCGTTCATGTAGTGCAGCACGACGACAAGCCGGTGCTTGGGCCCAAGCTCCTCGACGGCGCCGAGAACGAGCCGGCGGAGCTCGGCCTGTTCCGCCACGTGCGAGGGGGACCCATCTTCGTTGGCGAGAGCCTCGTCGACGGCGTCGTCGAGCGACGAAAGGACGACGCCCTTGCGCGGGCGGCGGTTGTACGAAAGGTTGACCGCGACTCGGTACAACCAGGGCCGCAGCGAAGCGTCCGGCTCGAGACGGGCGAGCGCGCGGTGGGCTCGCGCGAATGTGTCCACGACGATCTCTTCCGCGGCTGACGGGTCCTTCGTGATCGCGAGGCCGAGGCGGAAGATCCCGTCGCGGTACCGATAGAAGAGCGCATCGAAGGCGACTGTGTCGCCGTCGCGCGCCGCGTACACCAGATCGTGGTCGGTGCGGTTATCCCCGGTCGCGGGGTCGCGCTGTGTCTTCATGACGCCGACAGGTCCGGAAGATACCGGCGGATACCGCGGAGGGTGCGTTCAGGGCTGAGCCTGCCGTGCTCGACCACGCCACCCTTCATCGGCGCGTGGATGAACTCGGTCGCGTTCGTGGCGAGAGCGACGTGGGTCACCGAGTCCGCCCCAAAGAACATGAGGTCGCCTGCTCGGGCCTCTTCCACCTTTCGGCCGAGCATGGCCTGTTGATCCGCGTCCCGCGGAAGGGCCACCCCGTTCAAACGGTACACCTGCTGGACGAATCCCGAACAGTCCAGACCTAGCGCGGTCGTACCGCCCCACAAGTAAGGAACGCCGATGAACGATTCCGCGGTTTTCATGTAGTCATCCGCGGTCGGGGAGTGGTGCGGGAGGCTCGCGATCTCTAGAAGGTCCGCCGGCGAAATGAAGCCAGGCCGTGATCGATGGGGCTGATCCGTACTGAGACCGACCCGCTCCCAGCCGCCGTGGTCCGGTGTGGCGATCTCGCGAACCCCGGCCTCGTCGCGAATCTGATAGCGGGAGGGAGGAATCTGGGTGCCCGCAGGTATCCGACCGACGACGGGCGACGACTTGTCCGGGCGTTCGTGGACATCGGCGAGAAGAACGCCGACCACGTACATCTCGCGACCGTAGATCGAGATGGCCGGCGCCGCATCTTCGGGAATCCAACCGAAGTACTGATCCTCGCCCTGAACGTATCGCCAGCCTCCATGCTCGCCGAGGATTCGCACCTGCTCGGCGAAGTGAGCCTGATCCACCAGCTCGGAATCATCTCGCGGTTCCGAGCGGAGGTCGACGACATCGCGCTGAATCATCGCGCGATGCGGCCACACCATCGCGACTCGGGCGGAGACGCGGATTACGTCGGTCGCTGCCACTTGAGCTTCGGATAGCGCGCCGCGCTCACCTCGTCGAGTCGCGCGAGTGGAGCATTCTTCGGCGCGGCCTTCACCGACTCGGGATCGGTCCTGGCACGTTCGGCGATACGGATCATCGCGGCGGCAAATGCGTCCAGCGTCTCGCGCGGCTCGGTCTCGGTCGGTTCGATCATCAGCGCCTCGGGGACCACGAGCGGGAAGTACACCGTCGGCGGGTGGAACCCTTCGTCAATGAGGGCCTTCGCGACATCGAGCGCCGACACGCCCTGCTTCTTCTGGCGCGCCGCCGAGAGCACGAACTCGTGCATGCACGGCCGGTCGAACGCGACGTCGTACGAGTCGCGAAGCTGGGCCAGCAGGTAGTTGGCGGCGAGGATCGCATCGTTCGATGCTTCGGCGAGACCTTCCTCGCCGAGCGTTCGCATGTAGGTATACGCGCGGACCAGCACACCGAAGTTCCCCAGAAACGTCCGCACGCGGCCGATGGAATCGCCGAGACCGGCGGGCGGCTGGTCATCCCGCGCGGTGTCGAGGTGATAACGGCCCTGTTCGTCGCGGACGATCCATGGCTTTGGGAGGAACGCGCGGAGGGACTCCTTCACACAAAGAGGACCTGCTCCGGGGCCGCCCGCGCCGTGAGGCGTGGAGAAGGTCTTGTGCACGTTGATGTGGATGCAGTCGAAGCCGAGATCGCCGGGACGCGCCACGCCCAGCAGCGCGTTCATGTTCGCGCCGTCGCCGTACACCAGGCCGCCGACGGCGTGGACCGCGTCGCAGACCTCGCGCAGGCGCTCCTCGAAGAGGCCGAGCGTGTTCGGGTTCGTCAGCATCAGGCCGACGACGTCGTCGCCGAGCGCGGCCTTCAGCGAAGCGAGGTCTATGTTTCCGTGCGCGTCGCTCTTGACGGTCGTGACCTGAAACCCGCACATCGCCGCCGATGCCGGGTTTGTCCCGTGTGCCGTGTCGGGCACGATCACTCGGTGGCGCTTCGCACCTTCGCCGTGCTTCTGGTGATAGGCCTTGAACATCAGGATCGCCGTGAATTCGGCCTGCGCCCCGGCGGCGGGCTGGAGGGTCACAGCGTCCATCCCGGTGAGCTTCGCGAGCATCCCCTCGAGCTCCGCGAGCAGCGTCAGCGCTCCCTGGACCGTGCTCTGCGGCTGCTTCGGATGAAGGTCCGCGAAGAGCGAGGCCACGCGGTCGTTGATCTTCGGGTTGTACTTCATGGTGCACGAGCCGAGCGGATACATCCCCGTGTCGACCGCGTAGTTCAGCTGCGCGAGGTGCGTGAAGTGGCGCACCACTTGCGGCTCGGTGAGCTCCGGCAGACCGAGCGGCGCACGCCTGCGGAACGCGGCCGGGATCAGGGCGTCCGCCTCTTCGCCGCCACGCACGTGACGGCCGGCTCGGCCCTCCTCGTGGATCTCGACAAGGAGCGGCTCGAGTGCCGGGACCGCGGTCCTCACGCCTGAATCGGGAATGACTTGCGTGCGGACGGTCATCGGGCGGTGACCGTTTCTCGCACGCTCGCGGCGATGCTCTCGATGGCGGCGACGAGCGCGTCCATCTCGGCGTCGGTCGTCATCTCGGTGCACTGGATGATCAGATCGTCGCGATCTCCGTAGTGCGCGGCGGTCGCCTCGACGAGGACATTGTCAACGAGCAGCGCGTTACGCAGCGCGTAGCCGCTCCCCTCACGGCCCGGCGCGAGGGTCGGGACGCGAAGAGAGAACCGGTCGAAGAAATCGCCTTCGGTCGAGACGGAGCATCCGGGCAGTGCACCGAGACGATGCGCGAGCGCGTGCGCCTTGGCGACGCCGAGACGCGCGGCCGCGCGCAGACCTTCCGGTCCCATGAGCCCGAGGTAAACCGCCGCGGTGATGGCCGCGATCGCCTCGTTCGTGCAGATGTTGCTCGTGGCTTTCTCGCGGCGGATGTGCTGCTCACGGGTCTGGAGCGTGTTCACAAACCCCCGCATCCCGCGGGCGTCATGGGTCTCGCCGACGATGCGGCCCGGCATCTGTCGGACGAGCGCCGTCCGGCAGGCCAGGATCCCGAGGTACGGTCCGCCGAAGCTCATCGGGATCCCGAGCGGCTGTCCCTCCCCCACCGCGATGTCGACGCCGAGCGGGCCGGGCGGCTCAAGCAACGCGTTCGCGTGCGGCTCGGTCACCTGAACACACAGCGCGCCCGCGGCGTGCGCGGCATCGGCGATCGCCTTAACGTCGACGAGACCGCCGAACGCGTCGGGGTGCTGCACGATGAGGCAGGCCGCGCCTTCGGCCGCCGACGCCAGATCGCGGGTCGGGACCTCGACGATCTCGAGGTCCGGCCCTTTCGCGTACGTCCGAACTGTGCGACGGAATTCGAAATACACCTCGCTCGCCATCACGACCTTCTTGCGGCCCGTCGTGCGAACCGCCATGAACGCGGCCTCGGCGACCGCGGACCCGCCCTCGTACATCGACGAGTTCGCGACATCCATCGCGAGGAGCTCCGAGATGAGCGACTGGTACTCGAAGATCGACTGCAGCGTCCCCTGGCTGACCTCCGGCTGGTACGGCGTGTAGGCCGTCAGGAACTCGCCCCGCAAGGCGAGCACCGGCACCGCGGCCGGGATGTAGCGGCGCTGCACCGGTCCGCCGAGGAAGAACGGTCCGGCGCCCGCCGCCCGGTTCTTCGCGGCGAGCGACTCAAGATGCGCCTGGATCTCAAGCTCGGACATGCCGACGGGAAGACCGAGCTTGGGCCGGAGGGCATCCTTAGGGATCGCGGTGAGCAGGTCGTCGACGCTCTTGATGCCGACGCGCTCGAGCATCGCCGCGCGGTCGGCGTCGGTGTGCGAGGAATAAGGGTTCTTGTTCAATCTCTCGGCACTAGTCCCCGCCGGCGCCGGCCGTCTCGCCGATGTGGGAGCGGTAGTCCGTCGGCGAGAGAAGCTGCGTGAGCTCTCCCTTGTCGGCGAGCCGCACCTTGATCATCCAGCCGTCGCCGTACGGCGCGCTGTTCACGAGCTCGGGCTTCTCGATGACTTTCACGTTGCGCTCGACGACCTCGCCCGAGATCGGCGCGTAGATGTCGGACGCCGCTTTCACCGACTCGACGACCCCAAGGCTCGAGAACTGACGCACGGTCGCGCCCTTCTCCGGCAGCTCGACGAACACGACGTCTCCCAGCTGCTCCTGTGCGAAGTGCGTGATGCCGATCGTGGCGACGTCGCCATCGGCGCGCACCCATTCGTGCTCTTTCGAATACTGGAGATCGTCGGGTACGGTGCTCACTCAGGCCTCCGGAAGAATGGTGTCTTCACTACCGTAGCGGGAACGTCCTTGCCGCGAATGCGGACGGCGAGGGCCGTTCCAACCTTCGAAAGCGGCGTCGGGACATATGCGAGAGCGATGTTCTTTTCGACCGTCGGCCCGTAGGTGCCGCTCGTCACCTGGCCGACCACGTCGCCGTCATTGGTGACCTCGTGGCCGTGCCGCGCGACGCCGCCCTGCACCACCAGTCCGGCGAGCTTCCGCTTCGGCCCGGCGGCCTTTTTTGCGGCAATGACGTCGCGGCCGGTGAAGTCCTTGTCGAGCTTGCAGGTCCAGCCCAGGCCGGCTTCGATCGGGTCGGTCGTCTCATCGATGTCGTTGCCGTACAGGGAAAAGCGCGCCTCGAGCCGCAGCGTGTCGCGCGCTCCGAGGCCGATCGGTTTGATCCCGGCTTCGTGCCCAGCCGCCAGGAGCGCATCCCACACCTTAGCCGCGTCGGCATTGGCCACGAAGACCTCGAAGCCGTCCTCGCCCGTGTAGCCGGTGCGCGCGAGGGTCGCGCGCGTCCCGGCGACCCGGCCTTGCGTGACGCCGAAGGACGGGAGCGATCGCACGTCGGCGTCGGTTTGGGAAGCGAGGATGTCGACCGCGCGCGGCCCCTGGATCGCCACGAGGGCAGTGCCGAACGAGCGATCGTCGAGCGCGACATCCTCGCCGAGGCGCGCCAGGACATGCGCGCGGTCCTTCGCGATGTTCGCGGCATTCACGACCACCATGTAGTCGCTCTCGCTGATGCGATAGACGATGACGTCGTCGACGATCGTGCCGCGCTCGTTGGTGAGGAGCCCATAACGCGCCTGGCCCACCGCGAGCCCGGCGATATCGCTCGAGACGAGGCGATCGAGCGTGGCGCCCGCGCCCCGCCCCCTGAAGAAGAACTCGCCCATATGCGAGAGGTCGAAGAGACCGGCGCGACCGCGCACCGCGCGATGCTCCGCAACGATGCCCTCGTACTGGATCGGCATCTCGTAGCCGGCAAAGGGCACCATCTTCGCGCCGAGCTCGGCGTGCTTCTCGTAGAGCGGAGTGCGCCGCATGGTCGGCGCTTCGGTCGCCATCAGGCTGCCTCGCTCGCGGCCGCGAGGGCGCGATCGAGTATTTCGCGGTACGTGTCGAACGAAAGGAGGCGCCGCGCCTCGTCCGCGGGCACCCAGCGCACCTCGTCGTACTCGTGATCGTGCTCGGAGGTGTCGCCACCGGTTGGCTCCATCAGGAAGAAATGGACGAACTTGTGCACGCGCTCGCCCGGCGCGGCGAACCAGTAATCGGTCGTACCGAGATCCCGCAGGATGCGGACCTTGAGTCCCGTCTCCTCCTCGACCTCGCGGAGCGCGGTGTCCTCTATCTCCTCGCCATCATCAGGAGTGCCTTTGGGAAAAACCCAGGTGCCATCGGCGTGGCGGCCGGTGAGGACGACCTCGGGCGCACCGTCCCGGTGGCGTAGGACGACGCCACCTGCGGCGATCGCGTTGCGCACGAGTGAAGAGCGGCGGGCACGGATCGTCGGCATGGGTAGATCCTCCCGGAAGCGGCGGGCACGGATCGTCGGCATGGGTAGATCCTCCCGGAACGTGAGGAGAGGAGTCTAGCTAAACACGCGAAGAACGAGCGACGAGCGGTTCACCCGCGAGGAGCGAGTCCTTCAGCCTTAAGCCCGTGGCGAGGCGACGCGGCAACGCCGCGGAGCCGAGCTGCTTACAAAAGGCGCGTGTTGTTGATGACGAGCGCGAAATTGCAGTGGAGGAACTCTGCGGCGCGCCGGGACAGCATCATGCGCGGCAGGAAGATCTCGAAATACTCCATGATCGGCGAGACCTCGGTGTCGACGGCGAGCTCCAGCGTGATGAGCTTTTCCTTTCGGCTGACCTTGATCTCGGAGGCGGTGACCGCGTAGTTGACGCGGTCGTGAATGTCGAATGAGGTCGACTTCGGGTTGCGTACGCGGCTCCGGTGCACGTCGCTCTTGTCGGCGATGATCACCGCCGCGGACACCGCGCTTACAGGAAGCCCGCCCTCGTCCTCCTCGTGGTTGGCGACGGCGCCCATCATGGTCGCGACTTCCTCGAGCGGGAAGCCGAGGTCGATCAGGATGTCCTTCGCGAGCAGGGCGCCGGTTTGCGCGTGCTTCTCCCTCGTCACCACGTTGCCCATGTCGTGCAGATACGCCGCGACGGCGGCGATCTCGCAGCGGCGTGCGTCATGCCCGAGCGATTTCAAGATGAACCGAGCTCCGTCCGCGGAGGTGTTGGCGTGGCGCTCGCCGTGCTCGGTGTATCCGATCGCGCCGGTCTGCTGATTGGCGGAGCGGATGAAGACCTTGACCCGTTCGTCGGCCTTGATGACGTCCAGCGTCGGTCCCTCGCGCTTCGCTTCGGCGGGGGTCCTCGTCTTCGTCTCTGTCCGGTGAACCTTCTTCTGCTCATCCGGCGCGTTGGTGTCGTCGGGGCCTGGTCGTGGGGCCTGAATAGCGTCTGTCATCGACGGAACTCTACTGCTCAGTTGCGGGGTCGGGTTGCTCAAACCAGATGCGCTCGGCATCGCGCAAATCAACATGCCAACCAGAGTCGAGTCCGAGATAGCGAATGAGTTCGGGCCTCGAGACGGTCAGGTGATAGAGATGTTCGTTCTTGAGCTCCTTCAGCTCGCCGGAGAAGCTCTTGCTCATGATGAACCAACCCGAGTGGTTCTCGTCGAGCTGCGGCTCGCGAAAGAGCTCGACCGGAAGACCCTCGATCACGCCCTCGTCATGCGCGAAGAGCAGATCGGCCGCCGGAGGATGGAGCTTCGCCCCGACACGTGTAGCGATTTCCAATTGCTCGCGAAAGCAGCCAAGAGTGAAGTCGGCTCGGGGCTGATACGTCTGCGGCGCTTCACGAACGGCATCCCAGGCTTCGAGATGGTTGCGCCGTGTCGATGAGGTCCATCGCACGTGCCAGAAACGGTAGCGCATCGTGTCGCCAGCGTTGATTCGCGCCCTGTCGCGATTGATGTAGTCGATCACCCAGTGCAGAAAGCGCAGCGACTCAGTCACGAGGCGCGGGTCGCTTACTTCCACCTCGAGCTCGGGATGAGCTAAACCGGCGCGGAGGCCGACAGTGCGGCAGCGCAATCCTTCGGTCACGTATCTGACTGGTCCGCCACCACGCCGCCGACCAAGGATTTCGTGGACGAAGAAATGCTCGAGACCCGTGCGGAGCCTCACCCGCTACTCCGCGTACGCTTTCTGAAGTCGCTCCGCCACTTGCTGCAACCACCGCAGCTCGGTCAGCCCGGCGCGGCAGATGACCATCCCGCGTGTGAACGCGAGCCACGGCTTGAGCGTCCCACCGAGCAGCCCGAGCCACGTCGCGCTCGTCGCGTCCACCTTCGGCCCGGGCCCCTTCAAGTCGGCGATCTCGGCGTGGAGCTCACCTCCGCCGGCCTTGAACTCGATCGCGCGGCCGATGTCTGTGAAGCGGAGCAACGCACGACCGGCCTTCACGTCCTTCAGGGACTCGCGGACGCTATCGGTCCCGCTCGCCGCGGCGAGGATCCGGAGGACCAGCTCGGGCACGTCGTTGCCGGAACCGTCGGTCTTTCCCCGCGTCTGCGCCTCGGCGAGCGCGGCGGAGAGCTCCTCCTTGGTCACGCGAGCTTCAGGTCGCTGCGCGCGACGACGGGTATCTCGGTGCCGTGGTGCCGCAGCACGTAGAAGGCGGCCGCGCCGATCATCGCGCCGTTGTCCGTGCAAAGGCCGGGACGAGGCACCCGCAGCGGATGGCCGATCCGCCTCGCGATCGCTTCACGCAGGACGAGGTTCGCGGCGACGCCGCCTCCAAGCAGGACCGTCTCGACCGCGTGCTCGGCGGCGGCCCGCGCGGTCTTTTCCGCGAGCATCTCCGTGATCGCCTTCTGGAAGGAGGCGGCCACGTCGGCGACCGGGACGTCTCCTTTCTTCTCCAGCTCCCGCACGAGGCGAAGCACTGCGGTCTTGAGACCGCTGAACGAAAAGTCGAACCGGTCCGCCGGGAGCGCTCGCGGCAGCGGAAACGCGTTCGGATTTCCCTCTTTCGCGACCCGCTCGATCACCGGACCGCCCGGGAACCCCAGGTGAAGAAGCCGCGCGACCTTGTCGAACGCCTCACCCGCGGCGTCGTCGATGGTCCGCCCCAAGGGCCGGAACCGACGATGCGCCTCCATCAACACGAGGTCGCTGTGGGCGCCGCTCACCACGAGGACGATCGCCGGGATCTCGGGCTCGGGAGGGATGTCCTCGGTCTCGTACAACCAGTTCGCATAGACATGTCCCTCGAGGTGATTCACACCGACGAACGGCAGACCGGCCGCAAGTGCGAGACCGCGCGCGTAGTTCGCGCCGACGAGAAGGCAGCCGATGAGCCCCGGCCCGACCGTCGCGGCCACGGCGTCGATCTCGGAGAGCTGCCGTCCCGCGTCGCGCAGGGCCTTCTCGGTGAGGACGTCGAGCGAGCGGAGGTGTTCGCGCGCCGCGACTTCCGGGACGATGCCACCGGTGTCCTGATGAACGAGCTGCGAAGCGACGATGTTCGAGCGGATCCGCCGGCCATCCTCGACGATCGCGACGCCGGTCTCATCGCACGACGTCTCGATCGCGAGGATCCTCAACCCGTCTCCTGCAGCTCTGCCTTGAGCTTCGCGAGGCGCTCGCGGACGGGACGCTCGCGCAACCGCTCCGTCCACATGATCAGCGCGTCTTCGTTGTTGTCCGAGTAGTAGCGGCGGCGCACGCCCGCGCGGCGGAAACCGTACTTCTCGTACAGCTTCTGTGCCGCGAGATTCGACGCGCGCACCTCGAGGGTCAGCCACTCGGCGTTAAGCGCGGCCGCCATCTCGAAAACGCGCACGAGGATCCGCTCGCCGATCCGCTGACGGCGGTGCTCGGGATGCACGGCGAACGTGGTGATGTGCGCCTCGTCGACCATCAGCCAGACTCCGGCGTACCCCACGATGCGGTCGCCCTCGCGCGCGACGAGGTAACGCGCGTTCTTGTTCTGCGTGAGCTCGTGGCGGAAGGCGTTCGCCGGCCACGGCACCGGGAACGACGCGCGCTCGACCTCCTGCACGCCATCGATGTCGTCGAGGGTCATGTCTTCGATCACGATCGGAAATGTGGCGACCATCCCTCTGAAACTAACTCAGGACCGCTTGGGGAGGCCAAGCGCGCGCTCGTCCGACGGCGGCGAGGCGAAGGGTTGTTCGAACGACCCGCGTATCGACGGCTGCCGCACATACAGGGGCTCGATCTCGCTGATCTTCACCTGCGTTCGCGTCTCGAGCTCGCGCCAGCCGAGCTCGGCGAGATAGCCGGCACGGCGGACGCGCGAGGCGGGCGACGCGAAGAGCGCCTTCGGGCCGAGCAGGTCGCGCAGAGCCGACTCCGTCTCGGCGTCGATCTCTCCGACGAAGAGCGTGTGCGTGCCGATCTGGCGGCAGATCTCGTCGAGAGACGCCACGAGGAACGGTGAGCGGCGCATCCACTTGCGATTCCGCTCCTGATAGAACGCCGCGTAGAACTGGTCTCGGCCGGCACGGAGCAGCGGGCACGTCCGTTGCTTCGATGGGGCGTGCGGATAGGCGAGCACGTCGAGTGTCGAGATTCCGACCAAGGCGGCACCGTTCCCGCGGGCGATGCCCTGCCCCGCGGCGATCGCGATGCGAAGACCGGTGAAGGACCCAGGGCCTACCGCGACCGCGACGCGGTCGACCGACGAGAGCGCCGTCCGTGTCATGAGGAGCGCGCGCTCGATCGCGGGGAAGAGCTCGTCGCTCTGCCGGCGCTGCGCGTGCCACGTCTCCTCGGCGAGGACATCGCGGCCGTCGAAGAGTGCGACCGACGCCCAGTCGGTCGACGTGTCAAGCGCCAATAACACTGGCGCGCAGCTCCTCCACGAACTCCGCGGAGCGCGGCCCGGTCGCGGAGACGACGATCCGCCGCTTCGTGTCGGCAATGTGCTCGAGCTTCACCTCGAGGCGGTCGTCGGGCAGCAGCGGACCCGCACGGTCGGACCACTCGATCACCGTGACCCCGCCGGCCTCAAGACACTCTTCCCAGCCGGTGTTCGCGAGGTCGACACCCTCGAGCCGGTAGAGGTCGATGTGAAAGAACGGGAGCCTTCCACCGCCGTGCTCGCGAAGGATGATGAACGTGGGACTCGAGATGTCGGACGCATCGATGCCCAGGCCGATCGCGATACCGCGGGCAAGGACCGTCTTCCCCGTCCCAAGCTCGCCAGAAAGGGCGAACACATCGTTCGGTCGCGCCGCGCGACCAAGACGTTCACCAAGCCGCTCGGTGTGCAGAGAGGAGTGACTGACGAGATCGATGGTCACCACTTCACGACGGCCGACCGGCGGATTCGCGCACAAAGCGTCGACGATCGAGGAAGAGCCGAAGCGTGATACCGAGATACGAGCCGAAGAGCGCGGCGAAGATCGCGAGCCACCACTCCGTCGGCACCGCGCAGGCCGGAGTGATACCGAAGCCGCATCCAAGGTTGCCGATGAGCGGCAGGAATGCGAGCGCGCCGACGAATCTCCGTCGCTTCACCAGAGAGACCCGCTCGGCTTCGAAGGCTTCGCGCCGCTTCTCGTCCCCGCGCGTTTCGCGCATTTCAGCGCGCGGCGCGCGCTGCTCGGGGCGCTCGCGCCGCTCGCGGCGCCGTCGACGTCGTGCCACGAACGGAGGCTAGCGCTCTGCGGGGCTCCCGCCCCGCCAGGGGCCCCTACCCCTGGGGGCTGCGGTCGCTCGCGCTCGGGGTGAGCTCTTCCTCAGTCTGCGCCGGCTCCTCGCGATCGCCGTCGCTTTCGTCCGTCTCCGCGTCCGCGCGTTCCACGGGTACGTCGGCCACCGGCCGTTCGTCGGCGAGTCCCACATCGGGCGACGGTATCTCGGGCCGACCGATGTCGGCAGTGCTGAAGACGAAAAGCCGGGCCGACGCGGTGTGGATCGCAGCACGCGCGCCGGCGAGCGCGGCGAACGGCTCGTACACGTCCGGCGGGAGACCCGCCGACCCGAAGCCCATGAGGCAGAGCACGGTGGGCCGGTCGTCGCGGCTGGGAGAGCCCGACGCGGTCACCGCGTCTCCGTAGACGACACGAAGGCCAGCCGGAGGAACACCACCCGCAACGAGTCCTGCGACGCCACACGCGTGCGCGCGCGTGATGACCTCGGCCGACACTCGGGCGCCCCCGACGATGATCCGGCCGGAGAGGCGTACGTCGATACGCGCCGGGGCGAGTTCAGCGTTGGGCCCGTCGACGCCGAGGGTGAGCTCGCCGATCGCGTCAGGCCCGTACGCAGCCGCGCCCTGGAAGCACCACGCCTCGCCTTCGATCTCCACGATCGCGTCGTCTGAGCGCGAGACGACGCCGTCGAGAGTTGCGCGCACGGTCCAGCGATCGACGATCGGGGCGATGTAGAGATCGCCGTCGACCGTGACATGCAGAAAGCGTCCATCGATGGGCGCGGTGACGCTCCGCGCGAAGCGGCGCCCCACGCGCGCGAGCACCGTGCCGGCAACGACGTCGCTGCCGACCCTCACACGGAGCTCGCGATCGAGATCGGAAGCCGAAAGACCAAGACGTCGCGCGCCCGGCACGCGGAGCGCGCCCGCGAGGGAGGCGCCCGCCGCGATGATGTCGCCGGCGCGCACGAGCTCGCCGATCTGCGCGCGCTTGGTCACACCGATCGGGAGCGGATGATCGGCGCTCCAGGGCTCGCGACGCCAGGTCACGTCGACCTCCCGTCCGCCGCGGCGGCCTGCAGCGCGGCGTGCCATCGCGCGACGGCGGGGATGCGCTCGCCGTCGCGTTCGGGAAGCTCGAGCGGTCGACCACGCGCGTCGA
>WNGI01001668.1_pt1 | contig 30741 bp, 32 predicted proteins | sample 5400621 | NCBI WGS metagenome assembly WNGI01 (sample SAMN13153374, study PRJNA577476) | soil metagenome | isolation source: 20 cm soil or saprolite under Garry oak tree replicate 1 | place: USA:California | collected 2016-06-15
GTACGAGATCGCAATCACCGGAGTCGCACCATTCGCTGAGTCGCGACGCAATCGCAACTGTGTCGTCGGTAACAATGTCATGTCTCACTACAGAATCACCGCGCCTTGCGCACCATTCTTCAATTGATCGGCCCGACACATCGTCGCGGTCGCCATTTGCGACGGAATCGGAGATCGTCAGAATGGACACGCGCATGGCCGGCTAAAGGTGGGAGCCGCCCCTATAGAAGGGCATCTTCGCAATGCGCGCAGTGATTCTCTTTCCGCGAATTTCGATTTCCAGCGAGTTGCCCTCGGCAGCGGAAGCAAGTGGAACGTACGCGGTACCGATTGGGATGTTGAGACTCGGACTCATCGTTCCACTTTTTACATCACCGCTCGGCTCACCGTTTACGAACACCGGATATCCGTGACGGGGAAATGCGCGCTCATCGCTCGTAAACCCTGCAAGTCTTTTCTTCAACCCTGCTTCTTTCTGACGCGCGAGTGCATCTCGGCCAACGAAATCTCCTTTCTTCAGTTTCACCAGCCAGCCGAGGTTCGCTTCGAGCGGCGTGACTGTGTCGTCGATGTCGTTGCCATAGAGCGCCATTCCCATCTCTAGTCGAAGCGTGTCGCGTGCTCCGAGTCCAACGGGAGTTACCTCGCCGCTTGCGGTGAGCGCGTTCCAGATTTTCACCGCGTGCTCGTTCGGGAAGTACAGCTCGAATCCATCTTCGCCGGTGTAACCAGTGCGCGAGACGATTACGTTCGGCACGCCGGCGACTGTGCCGATGGAGAAGTGGTAGTACTTGATCTGTGAGAGATCGACGTCGGTGAATGATTGAAGAATTCGCGCGGCCTGGGGACCCTGAAGCGCGAGAAGCGCCGTTGCATCGCTTACGTCTTCGACTTCCGCTTCGAAGTTGCCGAGTTCTCGACTGATGTGCGCGAGATCTTTCGATACGTTCGACGCATTCACGACCATCATCAGGTAATCGTCGGCGCGATAAACGAGGCAATCGTCTTCGATCGTACCTCGATCGTTGAGAATCGTCGAATAGTGCGCCTGGCCGACGCTCATTCCGGCAACGTCGTTGGTCGTAACGCGATTCACAAAATCGACCGCGCCTCTTCCGCGAACCATGAACTCGCCCATGTGGCTCACGTCGAAGAGCCCGCACCTCTCGCGCACCGACTTATGCTCGGCGGTGATTCCCGTTGGGTATTGGACGGGCATCAGATAACCCGCGAAGGGTACCAACTTGGCACCCAGGGCCGCGTGTGTATCAGTTAGAGGCGTTCGCTTGAGGGACTGCGTTGGTTCTGGTTGGGTCACCCGGTCAATATGGCAGAACCGTAGCTCTCAGTCCATTAACTCCGCCCCGCCGATCTCACGAACTTCGCCGATGTCCGGCGGCCGTCCCGTTACCCGCGCCTTAATGATTTCCCAGAGGACAATTGGACGCGGCTTGTCGTTTTTCATGTAGGTCACGAAATCTGCATCGACGAAAATGAGAGCGATGCGTGGATCATCCGGGCCGCCCGTTTTCTTGCCGCCCTCGTCGGGGAACCAGGCTTTCCATTCCGGCTTGTACAAAGTCTTGATGCGATGTCTGTCGCGCGAAACGCGTGCGACGCCGCTCACTGAAACCCATTCGTGAGATTTGTTGTTGTAGTAGGAGCAATTGACGTTCGGATCGACACCGATGTCGTCGACAGTGTGCGCATCCGTGTTGGCGACGAACCACAGGTCGGCGTCGGCGATGCGCTTTTGCGTGGCCATCGGGCGTGACACGAGGTGACCATCGGGACGGCGAGTCGAGAACATCGCTATCTCGATTCCGTCGATGAGCTCATCGAGCTCTTTCAGTTTCTTGTCGGATGTATTCATGCCCGAGAGCGTAGCAGAAGCTGTGCCCTGAGACACGAGAATTGATCGATATCAACCAGCAGCTGATAGCCTGCGCACTTCCTCTTCGACCGCCTGCACGTGACCGTCGAGGTTCACCTTCGGAAAGATTCTCTCGATTCGCCCATCACGCCCGATGATCACGGTGGTGCGCTCGACACCCATGTATTTCACACCGTAAAGCGATTTTTCTTTCCAGATGCCGTAAGCGTCGGCGAGCTGATGGCCTTCGTCGACGAGCAGCAGATATGGAAGAGCATATTTTTTCTTGAACTTGCGGTGTGACTCGATACTGTCGGGACTCACGCCGAGAACCATCGCATCCATTTCCCCGAACCGGGGAAAAGCGTCGCGAAAATCGCACGCTTCACGCGTTCACCCAGAAGTATTGTCTTTCGGATAGAAAAACAGGACAACGTTTTTTCCCTGAAGTGACTCGAGCGTGACGACGCTGCCATCATCAGCCTGAAGAGAGAAGTCGGGAGCTCGATCGCCTTCAGCAATCACAGGGTCGCACCTCCCATCAGATTTGCCATGATGGCCTTTTGTATGTGCAGCCTGTTTTCGGCTTCATCCCATACCCTGCTTTGCGGACCATCGATCACTTCGGGTGCAACTTCCTCTCCACGATGCGCGGGGAGACAATGAAGGAAGATCGCGCTCGGTTTTGCGCGTGACATCAGCTTCTGATCGACGATAAATCCAGCGAACGCTTTTTCTCGCGCCGCCTGCTCGCTTTCCTGACCCATCGACGCCCAGACATCGGTGTTCACCACGTCCGCACCATCCACCGCTCCAGCAGGATCGCGGACGACGCGCACATTCCCCGCGGATTGAGCGCGCTTTAGAACCGCGGCATCGGGATCGTAGCCTTCCGGACACGCGAGTGTGAGATCGAATCCGAGGCGATACGCTGCGTTGATCCACGAGTTGGCCATGTTGTTTCCATCGCCGATCCACGCTACGCGCTTCCCTTCGATCGTGCCGAAATTCTGCTGTACCGTTAGAACATCAGCGAGCACCTGGCAGGGATGCAGCAGATCCGTGAGTCCATTGATCACGGGCACGGTCGCGAATTTCGCCAGCTCCTCCACCTGCGCGTGAGAGAACGTGCGGATCATGATTCCATCGACGTAGCGAGATAAAATACGCGCCGTGTCGGGGATCGGCTCACCGCGTCCGATCTGAATGTCGTTCGGCGAAAGAAAGAGAGCGTGACCGCCGAGCTGCCATGTTCCTGCTTCGAATGAAACGCGAGTGCGCGTCGACGATTTCATGAAGATCATCGCGAGCGATTTTCCGGCGAGCGGCTTGTCTTTGTAATCGCGGCTGCGCATGCGCTCCGCGAGGGCAAACAGCTTCAGCAGCTCGTCGCGTGAGTAGTCGGGAATCGCTAGAAAATCTCGCTTTGTCAGAGAATGTATCTCCGAAGGTCCTCATCTTCGACGATTGCCTTCAGTCGCTCAGTCACAAGCGTCTTATCGACCGCGATTTCTCCGTCACCGCGGTCGGGCAATTCATAGAGAAATTCCTCGAGCAGCGTCGTCATCACCGTGTGCAGGCGACGCGCGCCGATGTTTTCCATCCGGTCGTTCACCTGTGCGGCGATTCGCGCGATCTCAGCGATTCCATCGGGTGTAAATGAAAGTTTCGCACCGTCGGCTTCCACAAGTGCAGCGTATTGTTTGGTGAGGGCGTTCTCGGGCTCGGTCATGATGCGAACAAAATCCGCCTCAGTGAGCGGTTTTAGCTCTACACGAATCGGAAACCGACCCTGCAGCTCGGGGATGAGATCACTCGGCTTCGCTACATGGAATGCGCCGGCAGCAATGAATAGCACGTGATCGGTTTTTACCAATCCATATTTGGTTTGGACATTCGAGCCTTCGACGATCGGAAGAAGATCGCGCTGAACTCCTTCGCGCGATACATCGGGACCGCCCATCGATGGCCCGCGCTGGCCGGCGATCTTGTCGATCTCATCGAGGAAAATGATTCCCATGCTCTCCACGCGCTCGAGAGCATCGGAGGTCACGTCTTCATTGTCGATGAGCTTGTCGAGCTCCTGCTGAAGAAGAATTCGTCGAGCCTCCGAAACTTTCACAGTGCGCTTCTTCGTTCGCTTGGGAAGCATGTCCTGCAGCATGTCGGAGAAGTTCTCCATGCCTTCGGGAGCTCCCTGCGGAATCATCATGTCGAAGACAGGTCCGCTCTGCGAAACCTCGATTTCCACTTCGCGCTGCTCGAGCTGACCATCTATCAAGAGCTGGCGGAGCTTATCGCGAGTTCTCTTGTAGCGCTCTTTTTCGACGTCGACTTCCTGCGAGACGTTTCCACTGGATGAGACAAGAAAAATTGGAGTGTCGCCCGATACAGCTTCGGGTGGAGGGGCATTCTTTGATTCAGCAGGAACGGGAAGCAAAAGATCGAGCAGACGATCGTCCACGCGGTCGTGCGCTAGATCTTCGACTTCTGCTTCGCGCTCGGAGCGAACCATGTTGACTGCGCTCTCGACGAGATCGCGCACCATCGATTCGACGTCTCTGCCGACGTAGCCGACTTCGGTAAATTTCGACGCTTCTACTTTAATGAAGGGAGCGCCTGCCAGCTTTGCGAGTCGGCGCGCGATTTCTGTTTTCCCAACGCCAGTCGGTCCGACGAGAATGATGTTGTTTGGAGAGATCTCCTCGCGAATTGCATCCGGAGTTCGCTGACGACGCCAGCGATTTCGCATCGCGATCGCAACAGACTTCTTCGCATCCGATTGGCCAACGATGTAACGATCCAGCTCCGCAACAATGTGCCGCGGCGTAAGCTCGGCAAGACGCGCAAGCGCTTGCAATGTGCGCGGAGAGGTCACGCGACCGGCTCGAGTACTGTGATGTTCGTGTTGGAGTAGATGCAGATCTCGCCCGCAATTCTGAGTGAACGCTCAACAATGTCGCGAGGCGAAAGGTCGGTGCTCGTACTCAACGCGCGAGCGGCTGCAAGCGCGTACGATCCGCCGGAACCAATCGCGAGGATTCCGTCATCCGGCTCGATGATGTCACCGGTTCCGGAAATGATTAAACCATGCTCCGTGTCCGCCACAGCGAGGAGCGCCTCAAGGCGACGAAGAACGCGATCGCTCCGCCAGTCCTTTGCGAGCTCAACCGCAGCACGAGGCAGATTTCCGGGATGGCGCTCGAGCTTTTCCTCGAACTTCTCGAAAAGCGTGAACGCGTCAGCCGCCGCGCCTGCAAAACCAGCCAATAAGTTGCCCCCGCGAAGCGCCCGAACCTTCTGGGCGTTCGACTTCATAACCGTATCTCCCACAGTCACTTGACCGTCGCCACCGAGGGCCACCCTGCCATTCCTTCTGACGGCAAGAATGGTCGTGGAGCGAATCCTGCGAATTACCCTTTGCATGAGGTCAAAATTAACAGGGATTAACGCGTGAAGCTGGAACAGTTTCCGATTGTGTTGGGGATAATCGTGCTGCTTATCGCGTTAGCGATCGGGTACGACTCGATGAGTCCCGCGGAGCATCGGCCGTTCCGGGAGCGACGTCGACGCCACCGCGCGGACATTCACCGCGGGGGCGAGTTGTTTGTCGCAATGGGAACAGTGAGCGTGGCCGCCGCGCTTATCGGACGCGACACATGGAGGTGGGGGACGATCGCGGTTTTTTTTGGAGTGGTGCTTGTCATCATCGGAGCTTCGCTGAACCGACCGTTCCTGCGAGAGATGCTGCTATTTCGTGGTGCGAGCCGACGGTCGCCTAACGGCGAAGTTCCGCGCGTCCCGAACGACGTGACTCAGCCGAAACTTCGAATTCGATAGAAGCGCTACGCTGCGCTGTTTCGCGTTTCCTCTTCGGCCGTAACGACGCGCGCCATCACTACGACTTCGCTGATTGGTCCATCGCGTTCCTCTGCAGAAAGCGATTGAACGCCGTATTTGATCTTCACGAATGCAATTTCGTGCACGAGCGCGCGAAAACTTTCCGGCGACATATGCCCACAAACCGGAGCGAGTCGCTCAGCGATGTCTTGCTCGAGCAGGTTGAGGGGCTCATTAGAAGTTCCCATTCGATCCTCAGCGCGCGTGTGAATTGACAATACACTTCTACGTGCCGGAGGTTTCGTCTGTTGACCGATTATGTCCCGCCGTACCACTCGTATCCCTCATCACTCCAGTACCCGCCGTTCGGCACCGGCATGAACACGATCTTTGTCAGATACTTCGTGTTCTTGTAGCCGAGTTTGACTGGAGAGTACACGCGTGCGGGCGCGCCGTGTGCTGGACCCAGCATTTGTCCATCCAGCCCGTATGCAATCACGGTTTGCGGATGCATCGCGCTCTCGATGTCCCAACTTTCGTGAAAATCATCGTCGAAGGATTGAAAGTCTACCGCGTGCGCGCCGCGTTGCGCGCCGGCCAAGCGAGCGAGATCACTGAATCTCACACCGGTCCACTGCTCAACAGCCGTCCATCCTTCGACGCAATAGTGATTCACGCGTTCGGTGAATCGCGGAAGTTTTTGCAAGTCATCGAGCGTCAGCTTGAGCGGATGATCCACCATTCCTGAAACTTCGAGAGTCCATTTCCCTCGCTGCGCTTCGTTCCAAACCGGTACATGCTTGGAGATGTAATAGTTCGGAAGCGCGTTACCGGCGAAGTGTGTTCCAGCGAGCGTAGCGTCCATCGAGGTGTGTCGGAGCAGCGCGCGCTCGACAACCTCATTCTTTCGCTCGGCATATCGAAGCAGTCGCTGTGCGCCTTTTGGGCCGCGTGAGTCGCAAGCCGCAATCAACGCCGATGAAACCGCCGAGCCGCCGACGATTATGAACTTTCTCCGGTCGATCGTCACGGGTTATCGGCCGATTTCTTTTTTTGAGACCGGACCGCCCCAGTGTCAGCCAGCGCTGGATGCAGCTCGGCAACCATCTTAGGGTCAGGGCGCGCGAAGAGATGATAAAACGGACGAGCGTTTCTCGCTTCAGGTGACTTGAGCTCGTCGTATCCGCCGATCGTCATCGATTTGAGCGCGTACGGATCGACCGTGAAGACCATGAAGATGTGAATCATGCTCAGAGCGACGATCAGCACCATCGCGAGAAAATGCCAGTAGCGCGCCCACACATATCCGCCGAGAAGATTCGTCAGCCAGGCGAGCTCAACTGGTTTCCAAATCGCGATACCGCTGATCACAGCGAGCGCACCGAGAATCGGGAGGATGAAATATGTCGCGCGCTGAAGCGCGTTGTATTTTCCCTGCACCGGGTGACGCTTTCGAATGAAGAGGTAATAGCTCATCATCGCCCAGGCATCGCGCGGAAAAGACTTGCGCGGCACCACTTCGCGCCATTCACCATGGAGATAAATGAATCCGAGATAAATGAGTCCGTTGATGACGAGCACCCACATCATCGCGAAATGCCAGTTGCGCGCGCCCGCGAGCCAGCCGCCAAACGTGAACACGCGTGGGATCGCCTTGTGCTCGAACGGATAGCAACAGAAGGTCTCGCCGCGCCGTGCGAATGCGGGATACGCATTGAAAATGCGAAGTCCGCTTCCCACCATGATCGTCAGTGCGATCGCATTCACCCAATGGGTGATTCGAACAATGGGATGATGATTTCGCGAGCCTTTCATGTCACGCCCGCGGATGCGCCTTTCGGTACACGTCCTTCAATCTCTCGACGCTCGTGTGTGTGTAGATCTGAGTAGTAGAGATCGAAGCGTGGCCGAGTAATTCCTGTACCGCCCGAAGATCTGCGCCGGCGTCGAGCAAATGTGTTGCGAAGGTGTGGCGCAGTGAGTGCGTCGAAAGGCCAGAATCTTCGTCCATCTTGTCGAGAAATCCAGTTACGGCACTTTGAATCGCGGTCGCTGAAATCCGTTTTCCGCGTGAGCTCAGAAAAAAAGCAGTCCGATCGGCTTTTGGCAGTGTGTTCCGCGCGAGGTCGTCCCGCTTCGATTCGTAATTTCTGAGCGCAAGCTGTGCGTGATCGCCGACAGGGATGATTCGCTCCTTCCTTCCCTTCCCTCGCACTTTCACCTGTTGCGACAGAAGATCGATGTCACTGCGATTGATTCCGCGAAGCTCGGACAGACGCATTCCGGTCGAATAAAAAAGCTCGAGGATCGCATTATTCCGGACATCGGTGAATCGGCCATCCTGCGCCTTGAGCTCGGCACTTTGAAAAAGCAAATCCATTTGCGCGCGATCGAGATATCCCGGCAAGTACCGCTCGAACTTTGGACTTCCCACACTGCGCGCGGGGTTCGATTCGACTAACTCGTTGCGATGCATCCACGAATAGAAGCTGCGAGCCGCGGAGAGCGCCCGACCGATACTACGCTTTGCGAGCTTGCGCCGCGTCAGGTGAGCGAGAAATCCACGAATCGCGAGCCGGTCTACGCCCTGCCAGCTCCATTCTCCACCACCGTAGTACGTTCTGAGAAACTCGATGAGCTCAGACAGATCGCGACGATAAGCTTTCAATGTATGTGGTGAAACATCCCGCTCCTTTTCGAGATGGAGCAGAAATTCGTCTACCTCCAAGGATTCAACCTGCGGTGGCGACTTTGACACCTGACTCGGTTCGACCTGCCGGAGATTCACCAATGCTTCGGCTCCAATCAGTCATCGTGGCGAGCGCACGTTCGGCGATCATCTCTCTCTTACGCTTTTTGTCGCGAATCGGATTTGGAAGATCGTCGACGAGCCCGAAGTTAGCATTCATCGGCTGAAAATGCGCCGGATCTGCTTCGCGCATGTACCGATAGAGGGCGCCGAGCATTGTTGTCGGAGGCGGCAACATGGGATCTTGGCCTTCGGTCAGTCGCGCCAGATTGATTCCAGCGATGAGACCGGTCGCCGAGCTCTCGGTGTAGCCTTCGACGCCGGTTATCTGTCCGGCGAAGAGAATGGTTGGATCATCGCGAACTGAAAGATGCGGAGAAAGCGCGGCCGGCGAATTCAGGTACGAATTGCGGTGAATCGATCCGTAGCGGAGGAATTCCGCATTCGCGAGCCCGGGAATCATGCGGAACACGCGCTGCTGCTCCGCGATTCTCAGTCGCGTCTGGAAACCGACGAGATTCCACATTCTGCCGTGACGGTCTTCGCGCCGCAGCTGAACTACTGCGTGCGACTGACGTCCTGTGCGCGGATCACGAAGCCCTACAGGCTTCAGCGGACCGAAGCGCAACGTTTCAATTCCGCGATTGGCCGCAACTTCGACGGGCATGCAACCTTCGAAGTACGGAGCTTCATCGAACTCATGACCGTGGAATTGATCCGCGGTTGTCAGCGCTGAGATAAATGCTTCGTACTCGTCGCGCGACATCGGACAGTTAAGGTACGCACCTTCCGCGCCCTCACCCTCCATCGTTTCACGATCGTAACGCGAAGCGGGGAACGCAATCGATTCATCGATCGATTCACGTGAGACGATTGGAGCAATGGCATCGTAGAACGCGAGCGCGCCAAAACCGAGTCGTTCTCGAATTGCCGCGGCGAGCGCGTCGGAAGTGAGAGGACCAGTTGCAATAATCGAATGCGGTTCGAGTGACGTGACCTCTCCGCGCGCGACTTCGATGTTCGGATGCGAGTTGATCCTCGCCGTTACGCTACTCGCGAATACATCGCGGTCGACTGCGAGTGCGCTTCCTGCTGGAACACGCGCGGCATCGGCGCATTCGAGGATTATCGAATTCAAAACGCGCATCTCCGCCTTGAGAAGGCCGTGCGCGTTCGACGTCTCGGTACTCTTGAATGTGTTGGAACAAACCAGCTCGGCGAGACGATCAGTCGTATGAGCCGGAGTTTTTTTCAGAGGCCGCATCTCGTGGATCACAACGCGATGGCCGCGCTCTGCCAACTGCCATGCGGCCTCCGAACCTGCCAGGCCACCACCAATAACGCGGATCACCCTACCGCGAACCAATCAGACAGCAACCGCCTCTGGTTGAACAGCCGGGGCATTCCACTCGTTCGCGCACTTGATGCAGCGGCGATACTCGCCGCGCGTCTTGTTCGACTTCATCTCCGCGCCGATGTAGCCGCACTCCGGACAAACTTCAGCAACAGGCTTGTCCCAGATCACGAAATCGCAAGCGGGATAATTCGAGCACCCGTAGAACGCCTTGCCGCGTTTCTTCGAGCGACGAATTGAAATGTCGCCGCCGTCTTTGGGACACTTCACGCCAGTCGGCATCGACCGCGTTCCACGACATTTTGGGAACTTGCTGCAGCCGAGGAATTCCCCCGAGCGTCCGTGACGAATCACCATCGGCTCGCCGCACTCGTGACAGATTTCATTCGTCGGCTCAGCGGGCTTTCGCTCGCCGCGCAATGGTCGCGTGTACTTGCAGGTTTTCGGATGATTCTCGCAGGCGACAAACGGTCCGAAAAATCCGCCGCGCGCAACGAGCTTACCGCCGCACGTTGGGCAGCGCTCGGTCTCGAGAGCCGATAAATCGTGGGCTTCCGCAATCAGCGCCTCGAAATCGGCGTCCTTAAGCGATGCGGCGAACGGACCGTAGAACTCCGCGAGCATCTTGCGCCAGTTGACCTCACCTTCCTCGACGCGATCGAGATCGCTCTCCATGCTCGAAGTGAATCTGACGTTGAAGATGTCCGGAAAACTCTTTACCATCACGCGCTCGACTTGATCGCCAAGCTCCGTGGGGAAGAATCGGCGCTGCTCGAGCTGTGCGTAGCGGCGATCGACGAGCGTCGAGATGATCGAGGCGTAAGTCGACGGACGACCGATGCCGAGCCGCTCGAGCTCTTTCACGAGACTCGCTTCGGAATATCGAGGAGGCGGCTCGGTGAAATGCTGCGAGGGCGTGATTTGTTTTACCGGCACGCTCTCGCCGGCTTCAACCGACGGAAGTGCCTGCTCATCCTCGAGCGGGCGTCCGTGACCGTCGCCTTCCTCGCGCGCTTCACGATAGAGAGCGAGGTAGCCCTGGAATTTCATCACGCTGCCCGTCGAGCGGAACAAATACGGAAGCGGAGCCTGCCCGCTCGTCGACGGCTTCGCGAGATCGAAATCGACAGTAGTAGTATCGAACACCGCGGGCGACATCTGCGACGCAACGAATCGCTGCCAGATCAGTTGATAGAGCTTGAACTGATCGGCGGAGAGATAGCGTTGAATGTGTTCGGGCCGACGCGTGGGATCAGTCGGACGAATTGCTTCGTGCGCTTCCTGCGCGTTCTTGGATTTTCCGTCGCCGTACAACTGGATTGTCTTTGCGACGAATTCGTCTCCGAACAACATCTTGACATAATCGCGCGCCTGACCGGCGGCTGTTTCCGACACGCGCGTGGAATCCGTTCGCATGTAGGTAATGAGACCGACTGCGCCCTCGGGGCCGAGCTCCACGCCTTCATATAGATCCTGTGCGAGACGCATCGTTCGCTTGGAACCGTAGCCGAGTTTTTTCGCGGCTTCCTGCTGAAGCGTGCTCGTAGTGAAAGGCGGCGCAGCGTTCTTGCGCCGCTCTCTTCGCTTGACTTCGGTTACATCGAAATGCGTTCGCGATTTCAAATCAGCGAGAATGCGATTCGCAGCTTCTTCAGTCGGAATTACCGGCTTCTTCGAGTCGATGTGATGGAGCTTGGCGATGAACTCCTGGCCGTGCTCTTCCATCAGCGCTTCGATTGTCCAGTACTCGACTGCCTTGAACGCTTTGATCTCGCGCTCGCGCTCGACGAGCAATCTCAATGCAACGGTCTGCACGCGACCGGCTGAGATTCCCTTCTTTACGGTCTTCCAGAGAACCGGGCTCGCCTTGTAACCAACGAGTCGATCGAGTACACGACGTGCTTGCTGTGCGTCTACCTTTCGCTCGTCGATTTCACCGGCGTTCGCGATTGCTTGCTGAACTGCTTCGCGCGTGATCTCATGGAAGAGCACGCGTCTAATCGGCGCGCCTCCTTTGCGGCGGATCTGACCGGCGACGTGCCACGCGATCGCTTCACCTTCGCGGTCGGGGTCGGTCGCGAGAAGAATCTCACGCGAATCTCGCGCAACATTCTTCAGCTCGGTCAGAGTTTTTTCTTTGCCAGGGATCGTTACATACTCAGGCTCGAATCCGTTCTCGATGTCGATGCCGATTTTTTTCTCGGGTAGATCGCGAACATGGCCGATGGTCGCGCGAACGCGATAACTGCGGCCGAGATACTTCCCGATGGTTTTTGCTTTTGCGGGCGACTCGACGACGACGAGTGTGGACGTGCCGGCCTCAGCCGGCGGTCCTTCGTCGACGCCGAATATGCCTTTACGCGATTTGGCAGGCCGCTTCGCAACGGCTTTCTTTTTGGTCGCCTTGCGGGCGGTTTTTTTGACGGTTGGCATGATGCGTTAGTGGACCGTCTGGTTGTCGCCCGGCCCGCCAGTGTCCTCGAGTCCAGAGCCTTCGAGCATCCCTCGGAGGTCTTCGAGCGCAATCCGTCCGTCTACCTGGAGCAGAGCTCGCTCGATGATGTGCTCGAGCTCGACCGGGTTGATTGCCCCGGATCCGCTCAACGAAAGCAGATGTCCCCAGGCCTCGGGGGCGAACCTGCCCCTTTCGTGGGGTCCCATCACTCTGAACGTCATTGGTACGGCCGTTCGGTCATCCATTCGGTAACCTATTCCTACAGTATATGGTCAGCAACGATTGCTAATCTTTCGGTTTTAGTGACAGAGCGTATTGCTGCACTCTGGCGATAACTTCTGTCTTGTCAATAACTTCTGTATCGAGCACGAGGTCGGCAGCCTCGTAAAGGGGCCGCCGAGCCTCATAAAGCTGCATCAGTTTTGTGATCGCGTCGGGCCCCTCAAGGAGCGGTCGGCGACGCTTCGCCACGGCCATTCTTGAAAGAACGGTCTTCGGTGCCACTCTAAGGTATATCATACGCCCTGTTGTGCGCAAAAGTTCAACCGAATTGGGGTTTGTCACCCATCCTCCACCTGGGGCCATAACCATTCCTTTGCTCACCGCGAGCTCCCGGGTCAGGGCCGCTTCGAGCGACCGGAAATAGGGTTCCCCGCGCCTTGCGAAGATTTCCGCGACCGAGGCGTGCTGCCGGTGCTCGATCTCTGTATCGAAGTCAATAAATGGACGATTGAGAAGCCGGGCGGCAGCACGACCAATGGTTGTTTTCCCCGATCCGGGTAGACCGACGAGGATCAGGTTTGGAGAAAACGGATCGGTCGGAGGGGACTGATTAGAAGCAATCATAACGACAAGAAAAGGCTGATTGTCCGGTTCGCGCGGATCTCATCCGTTAGAATCGTTCTCCCATCCGTTTTATATACCCGTCGAAGTTGCGACGCATTTCATTTAGCGAATCGCCGCCGAATTTTTCGATCATCGCCTGAGCGACGACGAACGCAAGCATTGCTTCGGCAATAACTCCCATCGCTGGAACCGCAGTGACATCGCTGCGCTCGGCGACTGCCGACGCGGCCTCGCCGGTTTTCATTTCGACTGTCGCGAGGGGACGCATCAAGGTGCTGATGGGCTTCATCGCAACTCTGACGACAAGCGGCTCTCCGGTTGTCATTCCCGCTTCAAGTCCGCCAGCCCGATTGGTTCGTCGTCGCAGATTCGCTGTGCGCGCGCTTTCCCCGCCGGACAGAATTTCATCGTGCACCGCCGAGCCCGGATTCTTCGCGGCATCGAATCCAATTCCAATGCCGACTCCCTTCACTGCCGGAATCGACATCATCGCCTGGCCGATTCTTCCGTCCAGCTTGCGATCCCAGGACACGTGAGATCCAATGCCGATGGGCAATCCTGTGCACACGACTTCGCAAACTCCGCCGAGTGTGTCACCCGCTTTCTTTGCTGCATCGATGCGCGCGATGATTTCTTTTTCAGCGTCGCGATCGACTACGCGAATGGGCGACTCGTCTGAAACGGAGTTGATGTCAGTTGGAAGCTCATCAGGCAGAACCGCATCCACGCCGCCGAGCTGTACGACGTGACTTCCGATTGCGATACCGAATTCGCCGAGAAGCTTTCGGCAGATTGCACCAGCAGCGACACGCGCCGTTGTCTCCCGCGCGGACGCCCGCTCGAGAACATCGCGAGCATCTTCGCGATCATACTTGAGCATTCCGGCGAGGTCGGCGTGTCCAGGCCGCGGACGTGTTACGGCTCGTTTCCGCGGGACGGTTGAACCGGATTCGTCGGGAGTATCGGGCGCAGGATCCATGATCTCGCGCCAATTGTCCCAATCGCGGTTGCGAATCATCATCGCTATCGGGGATCCGATCGTGAATCCAGCTCGAACGCCGGAAAGAAATTCGATGGCGTCGGATTCGATCTGCATGCGGCGGCCGCGACCGTATCCTTGCTGTCGCCTCGCGAGATCAGCGTTGACGTCGGCGGCGACAAGTGGTAAGCCTGCCGGTGCACCCTCGAGAATCGAGATTAGCGCCTGGCCGTGCGATTCGCCTGCAGTCGTAAACTTGAGCATTGGGGAAGAATACTAAAAAGAAACCCGGCGCAAGGCCGGGTTCTTTGTCGACTCAGGGAAGCGTGCACCACTCGGCCGGCGAACAGCCGCCAGGCGTGCGGACCGAGTGGCGACGCTTTATAGACAGCTCGTATTAAACGCGTTTGGCAATGTGACGATCACTACCCCACCCTTCGTCGCTCCGACCAACACCAGCTGACCCGTTGACGGACGGAGCGCGGCCTTGATCGGGCCAATGATCGGATCGCGAATCGGTACGCTGCTCACTCGCTTGTAACAGTAGCTGTCGAAGATTTCGATGACCGGCTCTGCCGAAGCGGCGAATACGAGACGACTCGAGAGGGGGAACGAATTCGGTCCGTTGTTGAGCGGATGGAAATCGAGGCCCGCATTACTCGCAGTAGTGCCGAGTATGCCCTGCAATCTGAGAGCGGGATTCAACAGATATGTCGAGTCCGCACGGATTCCAGAGAGTGAGCCGTCGAAGTTCATCGCCACTCCCTGAACCCTTGCGAAGCTGTTGGCGACAAAGTCGGTGACATCCTGCGCCTGCGAGATACCAAGGTCAACGACAGGTATTGCAAGCTGCACCACAGTTCCGTCGATGAGTAATCCGCTCGAAGCAAATCCTTTCGACGCGTCGAACGTCAGGGCTCTGGTGCCATTGACCAGGCCACCTTCGCCGTACGCCGCGCGCCGGAAATTGCCCGAGTTGCGCACGAATGTCGTGTCGCGGAAAGCGAGGTCCTCGATCTTGATCACTACCGAGAACTCAGCTGTCTTCCCAGAAACGGAGACGGTCTGCTTGTAAGGCACCAGGGTTGTGGCAGCGCCCGTGTTCGCGTCGTAGCGAATCACCTCCAGCGTGTCCGCACGGTCTTGTCCCTGACCGATCGCTTGCTCGAAGAAGAGATGCGACGTGCCGCGCGTGAGATTCTCCCAGCGCAAAGTTCCGTTCTTTTTGCTGAACGGCTCACTCTGTCCCGGCGTCGGAGTGGTAGAGTAGGTGACGACAACATCGCCGCAAGCAGATCCTGATCCTGTGCACGTGCTGCCAAGGAACTGAGGACGATCGCTGAAATCGTATTTCGTGCGCTGCTGCAGAAGGAACCCGGCGGGACTCTTCGTCGAGGTCACAGTAAAGGCAACTATGTTCGGCAATGCGTATCGGGAAACTTCCCGTCCGCTTCCACCACCATTGAGATTCACGTAACTGATGTCGGTGCCGCCCGAGTTCGCGACGAGCAGGGTATCGCCCATCGTGCCGTTGTGATCGCGCGGCCACGGCGCGATACCCCACGGACGCGAGCCAACGAGAATCGGCGACTTGAACGATGAGTCGGAGAGGCTGAACACCTCGAGCTGATTGCGCTCGATGTTGGTGAAGTAGAGTCGGTCAGTGCGCGGATGATAAAGAGCGTCGGCAACGCTTCCGCCGAGCGGGAGCCCGCGAGTCGAGCCGGCCACAACCGTGACGGTGTCGATGCGGTCAGTTCCGCCAGAGAGCTTCGCATACGCTCGAGTGTTGTTCGAATTTCGCGCGAATGCCTGGATGTAAACCGTCGTCGGGAATTCCGAGTACGGCAGCTTGAGCTGGAACGTCTTGAGCTGTGATGTGATGTTGCCATTGGACGTAACTGAGTCCTTCACGTCAATCGCTCCGCCCACAGTGCGACGAATCTCGTAACCGAGGGTTGTGATGCCGGTTTGATCCGTCGCTTCGACGTGGAGCGTGTCTCCGACTTCAATCCTCGTGGTGTGACTCATGGTCACCACCGGCGTGGAGTTGATGGAAGACAGAGGCTGGACATTCAGAATGATTGCGGGACCAACCGTACGCTGTCCTAGCGAATCGATAACGAACGGTGCGACAGATACGGGACCGATCGGAGCGCTTGCTGGAATTGGAATTGTGTCGAGCACCGAGACAGAATCGCTGAGCGGACTCGAATAAACCGTGGAGTCGACGATCGGCAGTGCGCCAGTCGCGCGGAATCCAACCGATCTCACTTTCACGGCCGACCGTGCGCTAACTGAAACGATCACTGACTTGCCGACAACAGCGACTGTTCCGCTCGCTGGACTTGTGAAATGAACATCGGCCGGCGGGACGTTGCCGACAGTGAGCTTCAAAGTGTCAACAGCCGAACGATTCAATGCACCATCGACCGCCTGAGCGGTAACAAAAACCGGTGTGCCGCGCGGGATGCTTCGCGGGACTGAAATTGTAAACGGAATCGATGCATCAGTGTGTGCGCTAGTGAACGTCGTATCGAAATCGAGGGTCAGACCACCGGACACTCTTACACTGATTGTCTTGAGGCCGAGGTTGTCCTTGGCATCGACCTGGAACGCGATGACCGTGTCTACTGAGCTCGAGCCCGCAGATAGAGCGACACTCGGCGCGGACTTGTCGGCCAACGTGTTGGATACCGTCGTCGAATCCGTGCAGGCCGCCGCGATGAAAATCACTGCCGTCGCGGCGAAGACACCGATCGCGCGCGCTTCTCGAGTCATGATGTGAGTCAGCATCTGGCGCCTACTGTTTGTTAGGTGCCGGCGCGCGCGATAGCGTGCGATCGCCATCATCGATGATGTGCGGTGTCACGAGAATCAGGAGATCGCGCTTCTGCTCCGAAGTGCGCGTCACGCCGAAGAGCCGGCCAATGACCGGAAGATCCACGAGCAACGGGATTCCCGACTTGGAGCTCGTTACCTGCGTAACTGTCAGTCCGCCGATGACAGCGGTCTCGCCGTCGCCGACAAGAAGCTGATTGTCAGCGCGCTGTTTTCCGAAGATGAAGCCAACGTCGGACGAAGCGAGCTGCGCGTCAGAGTTCTCAGCATGCAGCTTGAGCAGAATCTGTCGGTTGTTCGTGATGTGCGGAGTAACGCTCAGAATGATTCCGACTTCCTTGAGCTGCACCGTCGCGCGTGGAACGAGGTTTCCTGTTGCGCCCTGCTGACCGCCCTGAGTGCTCAAATCGAGAACACGGATCGGAATTTCCTGACCGACGAGAATTTCAGCTTTACGATTGTCTAGCGTCACGATGCTCGGCTCGGCCTGAAGATCGGCGAGCTGAACTTCCTGAAGTGCGTCGAGGAAACTCGTCAGCTGGAATTTTCCGAGGGCCGCTGAGAAAACGAGCTTGAGTGCGGGGTTCACCACGCGCGCATTTGCGTTCGCAATTGCCGACAGCGCGTTACCGCCGATCAGAACGCGATCGCCATTGATGGGCGAGCCGCCACCGAATGCGTCGGGCACACCGTCGCCGTTTGTGTCGACCGGCTTCGTGGTTGTCGGATCGATGCGCTGCACGAGCTGGCTGAAGAACTGATCCGAGCCCGTGCCGAGGTCGTATGAAAGTCCGAGCTCTTCGATATTGGTGCGATTGACGAATATGATCTTCGCCTTGATCGCGACTTGCGGAGTCCGCACGTCGAGGTTCTTGACGTATCCGATCAGATCCGCCATTCGCGATGGCGTTTCGGTGATCAGAAGGGTGTTCGTTGCAGTATCGGCGGCAACTGCGCCGCGCGAAAAGCAACTTGTCTGGGCGTTCTGTCGCGCTTCGGGAACTCCACCAGGCGTGCAATCTTTAGCGAGCAGGCCGGTGAGAGTCGGAACGAGCGATGCTGCGCTCGCGTAGTTCACAGCAATGAGCTGTGTGACTACCGGCTCAGTCGATTGCTTCGCTGCAATGTTCTTGTAGCTGTCGACGGTAATGATTCCGGTGAGCGCGTCTTCCGCAGCTGCGAGACCCTGTCCCTGGAGAATCGCGCGGAGCGCAACATCCCATGGCTGGTTCTTGATCTCTGCGGTGATCGTTCCCTGCACATCCTTTCCAACGACGATGGTGCGTCCCGAGAATGAGGCGAACGCGGCAATCACGTCGCGAATGTCAGCGTCCTGATATGTGACCGTGATGCGCGGCTGCTCGGAAAGCATCGTGGCTGGAAGGAGTCTGCCGAGTCCGGCCCCCGCGGGTGAATTCGATGTGATGTTTGCGTCGGGGGTCGTTGAGGAATTCGCGACGGTATCCGACACGGGGGCCGAGACGGTAGTCAGCTCGGAGTTAGCAGCGACGGGTTCCCTGTTCCCAGTTGCCTGTGCAACTGCACGTGACGCTGCGCCGGGTGAAGAGCTCCAGGCTTCGAACTGAGTAGCCCCACCTTGTACGTCGACGCGGACTTCTCCGTCGGCGCGGGACACTTCATATGGATGCGCTGCATCCATCTCGATTACGACGCGAACGACGTTTGGCTTGAACTGCGCGGCGCGAATGTTGGTGACGCCGCCGCGCTGATGCTTGTCGTAGCGCGGCGCCATGTCGAGAGTCGCGCCCTTCAGATCGATGACGATACGATATGGCGACTCGAGCAGAAAGTCAAGGTTAATGCGGCGATGGCGAAGAACAGCTTCATTGCGTCCTCACTTTGGTTGAATCATTCATCGCCAGCGTCTCCTGGCGGCTGTAGCCGAATTCCTCGATCCCGAATACCACCGATTTCTCGCTGATCGAGGCCACACGCATTCGACCAAGCTCCTGCCCGACCTTTACGCGATACTGCATCTTGGACGTGACATCACGCAGAACCGCAACAGAGTTTCTGCCCGTCGCGTCGAAGGCGACGGCAACAAGCTTGAGATCCTGATAGAGCGGCCTGAGCTCTTCGGTGTTCATTAGAGAGACAAACGGATCGCGACGACCGGCGCCCGCGTAGCTGTACGTCTCGCGAATCACAAGCTGCTTCGCGGAATCGACTCTTACAGCGGCGGTCGCCGCCGCAGGAGTTGTGTTCGGTGCGGAGACCGTTGTCGCGGCAGCTACGCGCACTGTTCGTCCGGACGTGCCTTGCGCGCCAGCGACAAAAGCAAGCGCGACAAACACACCGCCGACCACTACGCAAGCGATGAGAATGCTTCGGTTGACGGTCATTGCTTCTTTTCCTCCTCAGGCGTTGCCTCCGCCGGATCCGGCGGTGCATGCGCGATGTATGTCTGGATCTGGAAGTCGGAATCGAGTAACGACTCGTCCTTCTTCTGAATCCGAATTTTCTTTTGATCCTGCGGGCTGAGCGGCTTCAGAGTCAGCGCGACAGGGGCGATGATCCTGTTGAGAGATCCCACGTTCGTGAGGAACGCCGCGATTGCGTGATAGCCACCGGTGACCGAGAGCTTGTAGCGATACGTGTCGAACTGTTCTCCAACAAGCACCGGCATCGGCTCGACAGAAGAGAGATCCAGTCCCACTCTGCGAGCGGCGGTCGACACATTCTCGAGCAGCGCCGGCACTTCGTTCGTTGTCGGAACGATCTGCCGTAGGAGAACGAGCTCCGCAGCGTATTGCTCAGCTTCAAGGCGAAGCTTCTGAAGACTTCCATTCGCGATGTCAGCGCGCGCTTGGGAGTTCTTCTTTTCGAGCACGTCAACGTGCTGCTGTGTCCCAGCGAGATCGTCGCTCTTCGGCAAATAGAGGAAGTAGCCGTACGCAGCCGCTGCTGCGAACGTCAACACGGATACTGCGACGAGCATCTGATCGCGCTTCGTCAGATTGGCGCCGATTGCCATGTCAGTTACCTCCCACGGCGAGCGACACCGACTTGATGAGGAACGGCGGAGGCGTCTGCGATTCTGCCTCGAGCTGAAATTCCGTGACTTCCTTTCCGTCGGACGTAACCATGTCCGAGCGAGTGAGCTGCACGTTCTGGATGAACGGCGAGGCTTCGAGGGTCTTCATGAAAAGAGTCAACGCCTGAATGTCGACCGTGTGGCCGACTATTCGGAACTTCGTCGCGCGAGATGCTACTGCGAGAACCGAATCCGCATGCGCCTTGCGGGTCTTTGCGTCGAGCGGCTTCGGTTTGATTCCTTTGGCTGCGTTGGCGGCGGCAGCTTTCATCTGCGCGCTGTCATTCGCCGCAGAGCTCGGCGGAGTGCTCGTCTGCGTCACCGACGTCAGCCAGGTATATGGAGGAAGCGCGCTGCTAATCTCGTCGAGGAGGTGCGGCCAGAGATAGCGGCTTGCATCGATCGACTTGATGATCGCGACCTGCTGATAGAGCGAATCGCGTGTTGCTTCTGCCTTCGTCTTCGCTGCGAGCACGACTTTGAAGCGCGTCGAGTCCTCGACGGCGCGACGCTCACGCTCAACGAGCGTTCGCTCCTTCGACTGTTGTCCGAGGAACAGCAATGCCACGGTCGCGCCGACAAGGCTGACCGAAGCGACGGCCCCAATAAGAAACTTGTCCTTGATCCCTGCGGTTGCGGTGGAAACCAGACCACCGAAATCAAAAGCGCCTGACCCATCGGACTTGCCGCCGGCGCCTGGAAGAAGATTGACTTTGATCATATCAGGTATCCGTCACGGCTACTGACGGAGCGCGAGACCGATAGGGAGCATCAACAGCGGTGCGACCTCATCGGTGGAATAGTTTTCGAATGCGCCGTTGTGGATGTTTAGACGGGCGAGCGGATTTGCATGTTGGACCGGAACGCCGAGTCGCTTGCCAAGCAAGTCGGCGAGACCGGGAGTGCGCGATCCCCCACCGCAGAGATAGACGGCGCGAACTTGCGCGACTGCTTTGGATGTAGAGAGAAACGCCGCCCCGCGCTCGACTCCCACTGCGATCTCTTCACCGCGAACCTGAAGGACTGCATCGAGATTTGTCGATCGGTCGAATCCGCGAATCATCGAGTCTGCATCTTTTGCAGAGACGCCGTGTTGGCGTTGGAGATCTTCGCTGAAACGACGTGTGCCGAGAGGAAGCTCGCGCGTAAGAAGCGGAACTCCGTTTTCCATGATGTTGACGTTGGTGACTTCGTGCCCGACGTTCACCAGGCCGACTAGACCAACCATCGCTTCCGGATAATTGACTTCGAATGCGTTGTGCAGCGCGAAAGCGTCGACGTCGACGATTGTTGGCGTCACTCCTGCTTCAGCGAGAATGCGAAGCTTGGAATCGATGAGGTCGCGTTTCGCAGCGACGAGAAGGACGCTCATCTCCTCGGAATTCCTGCCGGAATCGAGAATCTGAAAATCGAGCTCCACGGATTCGACGTCCGGCACGTGCTGCTCGGCTTCCCAACGCATCAGCTCGCGCGCCTGCTTTTCCTTGACGCGCTCGGTTTGAATTTTCTTGATGATCACATCGCGTCCGCCGACGGCGGTCACGACATGGCGGGATTTCACTGACGCCGCGTCGAGCCCTGCACGGATCGCATCGGCGACGATGCCGGGGTCCATGACTTCACCCTCGACGATCGCGTCGGGAGGGAGCCTCGTTATGGAGACTCTGACGAGCTCAGGCGCCGCGTTGCCGTGATCGACAACCGCGACTTTGATCAGGCCGGACCCGATGTCGAGGCCGACCGAGGTTTTCTTGCGACTGAATAGCGGCATACTGTCCTGGGTAGGAGACCGCGAGGGATTGCACCTGAAAACGATTCATCGGGCGGCGAGGTAACAGCTTTTCCCACTTTCAGTAGAGCTCGCTCCAGGCTTGCTCGGGGACACGCACGGGCTGCCCAGTTCCTGATGTCAGAACCGTAATTCCGATGCGTCGCCTGAGACCGCTGCCATCCACGGTAGCAATGCGGGCTTCAGCGGTAATCGCGTAGATCAGAGTGTCGAGACGCGTGACGAGAACGGTGCTCTCGAACGGAGAATCGGTCGCCAATTGTGCTGTTTGCGTTTGACCGATCGACATGAGCGCACGCGCCGGCGGATCCCAGTTTTCGAGCGCGTGAGCTGCTGCGTATTCAGCGTAGGCAAAAACTTGTTGGTCGCGAAGCTCTGCGCGCGTGACCGCGAAATCCTGTCCGCTGGCGAAAAAAGCGCCGGTAATCAGCAGTGCTATCACTATGAGAGCGACGAGCGCACCGACGAGTACGAAGCCTGCGCGGGACGACATGGTCATCGCACTCTGTTGCGTGGAGACACAGTCACGACTGAGGAATCGCGATATCGTTGCCTCGCGTCACCGGTCAATGAGACCGCGCGTGAAGTCTCGCCGCGTAAGACGACGTCGATTTTCGCGAGCGCCGGGGACAAAGCCGCGTCGAAGAGCTCGTTGCCGTTGGTGTCGAAGTACCTGAACGCGAGACCGCCCGAGCTGGTTCCGCCGCGCGAAAACGCGAGGTACGGTCCGCTCACCGGCTGGATAGTCGTGCACACGGATTTGCCAATCGCGTTGCAGCGACGATAGCCGAGATACCATGCGCCGTCGGATGATCGGTAAAGACTGTAGCGCGCGCGACGCATGAATCGAACAGGTGCGCCCTTTCGCACCTCAGGCGGCAATGCTGCGGGAAGTGTTAGCGCGTATCCTGTTCGCCCGGCAGCAGCGTCGAGTGCTGAGGTAAATCCGGTGGTGGCCGGACACGAAGTGCCAAGAGCGCGCGACGCAAACGCTGAAATGCGCGACTCGATCCAACGCGCCGAATCGGCCTTGGCATTCGGAAGGGAAAGCATGAGTGCGAGATCGCCGGTGTCCGGAGCAGCGAGGAGGGACGTGATCACCGCACCGCTACTGAGAGTTGCCGGCGGTAGGAAAAGCGTTCGGCCCGATGGAGTCGCACAAAGAACCGATGTACCAAGTGTGGTGAAAAGCTCGAGCGCGGTATCGGTCATGAGCGGAAGTCCGTACCGCGAAACGGCGGCCCCGCGAATGTCCGCAACGAGGACGTCGGCTGCGTCTCGAAGCTGTGATCGAAGCTGCATCATCTCAGTCGCCGATGCGTAGAATCGCTCCTGCTTTCGCAGAGTGACCATTAGAGTTGCGCCTACGATTGCCCCGAGCGCAGTCGCGACGACGAGCTCGATCAAGGTGAACCCTCCGCGCGCGCGGGGTGATGTCATCTGCATGGTGCTGCGCTGATGAAATCCTCAGAGTGTGGCCCGTGCCGAGCTGGATATGTCACGCGCTGTTTGATGTCCGCGGAATTCTGCGTACCGGCGACGGACCACTCTGAATGAACGCCGAGGATTTGCTCCGATCCCCCAGCGAGTGCGGTACATGGAGCAGCAAGCGAGGATTCGATACGACTGCGGCCAACCGAGGCTCCCGCCGCGGTACGTGCACTGTCCGAAAGGCGACGCACAATCACGGCTGACGATCCAGCTAATGCCAGTGCACCCACCGAAAGGATGAGGATCGCTACTACGACTTCGATGAGAGTGAGCCCAGCACGCGTCGTCATGCGCTGACGTTATCGCGCTTCGTAGATCGAACGGCATCACCTCACGAATCAAATCATCGTTCTATTTCACAGACAAAAAAAGAAGGCGGCCCCGCGAGTGGCCGCCTTCCTTTCTACGATCGAAGCGAATCAGGTGCAGCTGATCAGGCCGTTCGCCGAGGAGCTGCAGGTTTTCGTGGTCAACGAGTGTGTCGCAACCGCGGTCCAGCCAGCGGGTGGACCAGCAATAGCTGTCGCCGTCATCGTCACATTCTGGGACGGGGTGAAACCCTGCGCGGAACCGTTACCGGAGAAGTACGCGCCCGCACTGTCAGCGGCATAGCTCTCTTCGTAGGTCGCGAGGTTGCGAAGGTCAGCCTTCATCGACGCGAGATAGGCCTTCTCCTTCGTGTTGGCGAATTTCGGAATAGCAATCGCGGCAAGAATGCCGATAATCACGACAACGATCAGAAGCTCGATCAGCGTGAAACCCTTTTTGCTCTTTGCCATTTTCGTCCCCTTAGAGTGGATGCTGCGGTCGGTAACCTTTCGGCAAGACGAGGGGCATCGCAAAACGCAACGCGGAGGCAACTCAGCCCGGCGAGATTCTTTTCTTACTCAGATTCGCGAGGCTGTCAGCCACGACCAGCACGCGCTGAAGATGACCATCGCTGCTCGCTGATCTCAGTCCCTGACGCGCGAGCGCCTTCGCTTCATCGAATTTTCCGAGCTGTAAGAGACAGACAGATGCATTGAATCGCAGCTCGGGCAATGTCGGATCTATGTCGAGAGCCTTGCGATACATCCCCATCGCTCGCGGACATTGATTCGCCATGCGGAACCGATCGGCCGCAAACGAGAGCAATCCGGGATCATTTTTTCTGCCGAGTACCACCGCGAGAAGCATTTCATCGAGACCTTCGCTCGTCTGTCCCGCGTCGGTCAGATACTCCGCAAGCATCCAATGCGCCCGGTAGCTTGTTGGAACATCGGCTACCGTTTGCCTGATAAGCTTTTCGTTGTCACGCCACGCAACATTTCGCGTCGAGCTGCGAAAGATTCCGGCGCCGAGCAACGCAATCAACGCTGCAACGGTCGCCAATCGCGATGCGCGTCCACGGTCCGATATCGCATTCCACAATTCGACCGCAGCTACACCAGCGCAGATCGCGAGCCCCGCACTTGCCAAAAAGAGAGTTCGCTCGGCCAGAACGTTTCCTGTGACGACCACAAGATTGCTCGGCATCAACAGTGTGACGCCCGCCCACAGGAAACCGAAAGTCACTGCGGGCTTTGAACGGCGAATGGACCATGCGATAGCGACAAGACTCGCGATTACGAGCAGCGGTGCGATCATCGACACATCGAACGAAGTCGCTGCTTCGATTCGTCTCGACGAATAATCCGCTGACAAATTCGCCGGCCATACGAAAAGCCGAATCCATTCCATGAAAACGCGAAGCATCGTGAACAGGCGTGTCGAGAACGGTACGCCGAGCAAGAGCACATTCGGCCCGCCGGTTGCGACGCGACCGATGACGAGAGTGCGCAGAAACACGAACAGCGATCCAGCGACGAGCAGAGTTGCGAAAAGCGGCCAAAGCTCTCGAAGGCGATCGACGTTGCGTCGGTTACCGCCAACAACTGTAAGCTCGGCCGCAACGAACAGCGCCGGCAGAACGATTGCGTGCTCCTTGAACATGCACGCGGCAAAATAGAGAGCGGCGAGAATTGCGACCTCGTGATAGGGAAGAGGTCCCTTGCGTCGCGCGCGGATGTAGCGAAAGACAGCCACGACGACGAGCAGCGCTACCCACAGCTCTGCCTGGCCAACGACATTGGCTACCACCTCAGTATGAAGTGGGTGGACGGCGAAGAGCGCGGCGGCAACGAATGCCGCTGGCAGCGGCACCAGAAGCAGTGCGAGACGGAGCAGCGCGACCGCAACAATCGCATACAACAGGATGTTCGTGAGATGAAACGGAAATGCAGAGCCATGACCGAGCGCCCACTGTATGGCAAACAGCACCATCGTGAGCGGACGATAAAGTGACGCGCCTTCATCGGGCGGCCAATACGTCTGACCAAACATTCGCCACGCTTCGCTCAGCGCGTGGACGCGATTGTTTTCGACGATGATGTGGACGTCGTCGAGAGCGAATCCGTTTTGTATTCCAGAGAGCGAAGCCATCACCGCGAGAACCGCAACGGTTAGAAGCGCTAGCGACTGAACGCGCCTCTGGCCTGCATTCCCCGCGAAATACACCCTCACGCTTCGACCCCGAACCGGGTCAGCTTGCGATAAAGCGTCGAGGGGTCGATGCCAAGCGTCTCGGCAGCTCGTGACTTATTGCCGCCTTCGCTTCCCAGCACCCACATGATGTAGGCGCGCTCGATTGCCTCGAGCGAAGGATTCGTTGCAGCTCGCTCTGCTACAAGCGGTTCGGCTTTTTGCTCGCGAATCTTGTCGGGAAGCGATGATGGGGTAATCACACCATTCGACGCCAGGATCACCGCTCGCTCGATGGCGTTCTCGAGCTCGCGGACGTTGCCCGGCCAGTTGTACGACTGAAGCTGTTCGACCGTCTCGGGCGTCAATTTCTTCGGCTCTTCATTGCGAGTGACCGCCACCTGCTCCAGAAAAGATTCCGCGAGCATCTGGATGTCTTCGCGGCGCTTGCGGAGCGGTGGTATCTCCAACGCGATGACGTTCAGACGATAGAAGAGATCGCTGCGGAAGTGTCCCCGCGCAATTTCCTCATCGAGATCGCGATTGGTCGCTGCGACAATTCGAGTATCGATTGGGATCGGATCGGTGGCGCCGACAGGGATTACTTCGCGATGCTGAAGCACACGAAGAAGCTTGACCTGTGTCGCAGGTGTGGTTTCGCCGATTTCGTCGAGAAAGAACGTCCCACCCTCAGAGGCAGCGAACATTCCTGTTTTGTCTTTCACCGCGCCGGTGAACGATCCCTTCACGTGTCCGAACAACTCGCTCTCGAGCAAGCTTTCCGGAAGAGCGCCACAGTTTATCGACACGAAAGCATTCGACGCTCTGTTCGAAAGCTCGTGAATGTATCTCGCGATGACTCCCTTCCCTGTTCCGGATTCTCCCTGGAGAAGTACCGTCGAATCAGTTTGAGCAACGGTCTCCGCAATGTGAAGAATCTCGAGCCACGCGCGATTCGTCCCGACGGGCTTGCCGACCTTATCCCGGCGCTTGATCTCTTTTTTCAGCGCTCGGTTTTCTACTTTCAAATGGCGATGCTCTACCGCGCGCTTCACGATCGTGACGAGCTCATCGTTCCGAAATGGTTTCTGGATGTAATGGAACGCGCCCTCGTTTACCGCCTGAATCGCGGATTGGAGTGACGCCTGCGCCGTCATGAGAATTACCGGAACGTCGGGATCTTGTGCGCGCGCCGCAGTGAGCAAATCCATGCCGCCAATCGCGGGCATGCGGATGTCGCTGATGATCACATTCGGGCGAAGGGCGGAAATCTGATCGAGTCCCTGTTTGCCACCGAATGCGACGTGTGCGGCAAATCCTTCGTTCTTCAAGAGAATTCGAAGAGTGTCAACGATCGCGGACTCGTCATCGACTATCAGAACGGTCGGCCGATCTTCCGTACCTGCATTCATGTGCGTTCCGGCTCACGGAATTTTGGAAGAACGAGCGTGAAGCGCGTTTCCTCTCCGAGGGCACTCACGGTAACCAAGCCGCCATGCGCTTCTGCCGCGCGCTGGACTATTGAAAGTCCAAGCCCGCTGCCCCCCGGCTTGGTTGTGACGAAGGGATCGAACAGTCGGCGCGCTCGAATTGTCCTCGACCTTGCGGCAACTGGTTCGGTGAAAGCTCACCACCCTCGATGCGAACTTCCCCGTTTGGTGGCGACGCCTGAACGGCATTCAATAGAAGATTGTAGATCGCGCGGTGCAGAAGGTCTTCGTCGCCTTCCATCATCAATGCAGTCGACGGAAACAAATCGGTGACCCGAACTCCCGGCGCAATTCCCGCATGACCAGATGCAAGCTTCGCAGCATTGCGGGCAACGTGGGTGAGATCTACACGCTGTACTTTGGCAGCGCTCGTTCGCGCAAAGTCGAGAAACTCACCAAGCAGCCGAGACAGTCGATCTGATTCGCGCTGCACGAGCCGGCTCAACACCTGTTCGTCCTCTGACGCGCGCGGAATTCGCGCGAGCTGCTCTACTGCACTGCGAATGGACGAGAGTGGATTTCGAATCTCATGGGCGAGCGACGCGCTCATTTCCGCAACGCCCTCAAGTCGCTGTGCGCGTTGCTCGATTTGTCGCATATCGCTTTCGCGCAGGCGAAAAGCCGCAACCTCTGCCGCGAGCTCCTCACTCTGAGCGCCGGCGGCGCGCAGTTTCGCACCAATGATTCCGCTGCTGAGCGCGACCACTGCAAAAACACCGAGCTGAAACAGGAGAGGAGAGCCAGGGTCGACATTGTGGCCAAGCATTGCGTCGGCGACGTAAAGAACAATTCCGAACGCCGCGGCCAGCGGAACACCGGCTGCCGGAACGAGGAGCGCGGACACCGCGATGACCAGAATGTAGAGCGGCGCAAATTCGGATTGTGATCCATCCCATGTGACATGAACCGCGGCCGTCACCAGGAGGAGGTCGAAAACCACTTGAGCGTAGAGGAACGTCGTTGTTGCCGGCTTATTCCATGGCCCGGTCCAGAGATTCGAGAACACCGTGAGGCCAAGCGCCCCAATGAACGCGAGCGAGGCAATCAGCGTGTCCACACTGTCCGCGCGAAGCCAAACAGAAACGGCGGCGAAGAAAATAGACGTGGCGAGAATCAGGCGAGCCAGATAAACCCACCGGAGAGTGCGGAAATGACTGGGCACGGCCGACTCAACAAGCTCGGCCGGCTCGAAGATCAGCTGGCTTTCGAGAGCTATCGCGTTCACGTCGGTGGGGGTTGGGTCTTCGTCAAATCCCGGGCATTCCGTATAGATTGATTGCTCATGGCAGACTCGGCGGCGATGCAACAGGTAACGTCGCACCTCGGAGCCGGGGCAGTCACCGGACGTTTACTCGTCGTCCTCCTGCTCGTTCTGGCGAACGCTTTTTTTGTCGCCGCGGAGTTTGCGCTGGTGGCCGTTCGTCGCACCCGCATCGACGAGCTCGCTCAGGGCGGGGACCGTCAGGCGCGAATAGTCCAGAGCGCACTCGACCACCTCGACCGGTACATCGCCGGGACTCAGCTTGGAATCACGCTGGCGTCATTGGCCCTGGGCTGGATAGGCGAGCCGGCGGTCGCAGGAATTATCGATCGCATTCTCGAGCTATTCGGCATGTCGGCTCCTGCGCAGGGTGTGCACACAGCTGCGTCACTCGCCGTCGGCTTTTTGATTCTCACGTTCCTCCACATCGTGCTCGGCGAGCTTGCGCCCAAGTCAATCGCGCTCGTGAGACCCGAGGGAGTCACGAAGTTTGTCGTAACTCCGCTCGTTCTGTTCTCGCGCGCGATGGCACCATTGATCTGGCTTTTCAACGGCGCCGCGAATGCACTACTATCGGTGTTCAACATCAGTCGCGCGTCGGACATGAAGGGACATTCTCCCGACGAGCTACGAATTCTGGTGATGCAGGCGCGCGCTTACGGTCGACTGAACGAATCCGACACCGCGATGCTCGCTGGAGTTTTGGATTTTCACCACAAAAAAGCGCGCGACGTGATGCGTCCGCGCACGGAAGTTGTCGCGCTCGACATCGACTCCTCCGAGGACGAAGTAAGACGCATCGTGAAAGAGGAGCGTTACTCTCGGTATCCCGTGATTCGCGAATCTCTCGATGACGTAATCGGCGTTTTTCTCGCGAAAGATCTCTGGCTCGGTGAGGATGCGAAGCCGTTTTCTCTCAAGGATTTCACGCGCGAATGCCTCTACGTTCCCGATAGCAGAGCAGCCGAGCGGGTCCTCGACGATTTGAGGAAGACGCGTGCGCACATGGCAGTCGTGCTGGACGAATACGGCGGCACCGCCGGAATCATCACGATGGAAGATCTGATCGAGGAAGTTATCGGCGACATTTCCGACGAGTATGACTTTGCGGCGCGTACCGCGATCGAGGCCGATGGGGTTCTCGAGCTCGACGGTACGATGTCGTTGATCGACGTCCGCTCAGATCATCGCGTGCAAATCCCCGAGGGAGATTGGACGACGCTCGGCGGCTACGCGTTTGCGCAGCTTGGCCGATTGCCGCGAATGGGAGACCGCGTTCCTGTTCCCGGAGGAGAGCTTGAAGTGATCGCGATGGACGGACGCCGGATTGCGGCCTTACGTGTTCATCGCGCGACGAGTGGCACACCTCAGCGAGAGAGCGCGCGCAAATAAATAACGCGCACGATCCCTATGCGGCGCTCCGCGACCGAGACGTCCAGCTCTATGTCGGCGGCCGGACGGCGGGAGTCGTTGGCTGGCAAATCCTGCAGGTTGCACTGGGATGGGAGCTCTACGAGCGCACTCATTCGGCGCTTGCTCTCGGACTCGTAGGTCTGGCGACCGCCCTCCCCGTAGTAATACTGGCGCTTCCCGCTGGACATCTCGCCGACACAATCGACAGAAAGCGAATTCTCATCTGGGCGCAGGTGGCGTTCATTGCCACGGGCCTGGGGCTCGCTGCGCTCTCCTACTGGCGCGGTCCCGTTGCGCTCATCTACGTGATTCTTCTCGCGAGAGGCGCGGTGCAGGCGTACAACAATCCTGCGCGTCAGGCTCTACTTCCGCAGCTTGTTCCACCCGAGCTCTTCGGGAATGCCGTGACCTGGGGAAGCAGTGCGTTTCAGATTGCTTCTGTCGTTGGACCCGGCCTCGGTGGAATCATCGTTGCCATCGAGCGCGGCGCGACGGGAGCGTATCTCATCAGCACTTTCCTTATCGGCATTTCCCTATGGTCTCTGATCGAGATTCGCGGGGGCGGGACGCCTGCATCGACAGAGACGAAGCCCAGAGAGAAGGTGAGTCTCCGGTCTGTCGCAGCGGGAATGCGATTCGTGCGTGACACGAAGGTGATTCTCGCGGCAATCACGCTCGACTTGTTTGCAGTACTGCTCGGCGGCGCGACAACGCTATTGCCGATTTTCGCCAAGGACATTCTGCACGTCGGGCCGGATGGACTGGGTTGGTTGCGCGCAGCGCCGTCGGTTGGAGCTCTCCTGGTT
>WNGI01000422.1_pt1 | contig 30736 bp, 31 predicted proteins | sample 5400621 | NCBI WGS metagenome assembly WNGI01 (sample SAMN13153374, study PRJNA577476) | soil metagenome | isolation source: 20 cm soil or saprolite under Garry oak tree replicate 1 | place: USA:California | collected 2016-06-15
CACGCCGTCGGCATTCCAAAATACCGGCCATACTCCTGCACCAAAATATCCGCCGCGACTTTCGAGGCCCCAAAAAGAGAATGCTTGGTCGCATCGATGCTCATCGTTTCGGGAATTCCCGGTTCGAATTCGTGGCCGGTCTCGATTTCCCAGCGCGTTTCCAGTTCGCGCAACGGCAGACGATTTGGAGTATCGCCATACACCTTATTTGTGGACGTAAAAACGAATGGCGCTTCCGGGCAATTTTCACGCGCCGCTTCGAGCAAATTCAGGGTGCCGTTGGCGTTGACCGTGAAATCGGTCTGCGGCTCTCGCGCGGCCCAATCATGCGATGGTTGCGCCGCGGTGTGCACGACGGCGCGAATCGTGCCCCGATGTTTGGCAAAGAGCGCGCTGATTGATTTGGCATTGCGAATGTCGAGATCGTGATGCTCATATTCGCGCAAGTTTTTCAGCAAGTCGTCACGCGTTGATTTTGTCGAAGCCTCCGTCCCAAAAAACTGCGCTCGCATGTCATTATCGATGCCTGCGATTCGCAGTCCCTTCTGCGCAAAACGTTTTGCTGTTTCCGAACCGATCAACCCGGAGGAGCCGGTGACGATAACTGTCTGCATTAGCGCGCAGTCTAAAACACGTAGATCACGATTTCTGTTCGATAATCCACGTTACGCTTTTCGCGTTTTGATCCACTCGCGCGGCCGGAAGCGCGCGGTCTCCAGAAAAAACGCGCTCGAGTAATCTCGGATCTTTGTTTGCACCGATTAAAAAACAAACCGTCCGGCCCGCGAAAATTAATGGGAAGGTAAAGGTCAACCGCCACGAATTGAATTTGGGAACGTAATTGGCCACGACGCGCCGTTCCATTTCCGCGAGCGCGTCAGTTCCCGGAAAAAGTGAAACGGTGTGTCCGTCATCGCCCAGCCCAAGCAAAATCAAATCGTGTTCGTAAATTTTCTCGCCTCTCTTGGCGGCCAGCACATCCAGCTGCGCTTCATATTCTTTTGCCGCCAGGACCGGCTCGATCTCCCCCCGCATTCGCAAAATGGATGAATCCGGCACGGATGCCGGCCGAAACAGCGCTTCGTTCGCCATCCGGAAATTGCTCTCGTCGTTCTTCGGCGGCACACACCGTTCGTCACCAAAGGTAAAAAGAAATTTTTCCCACGATACGTCGCGTTTTGCCATTTCCGCATAAACCGAGCGCGGCGTATTCCCGCCGGAAAGTGCGATCCGAAATTGCTGACGCTCATCTAACGATTCGCGCGCCCTTGTCAGAATGAAGTTCGCCGCGTCACTGGCGAACGTTTTCGTGCGAAGAACTTCGCGGGCCATTAAATCGCGCAATGCGAAAGACCGCGCTTTTCCAGGTAACGCTGATGATATTCCTCGGCCCGGAAAAATTTTGGCGCGGGCTCAATTTGGGTCACAATCTCGCGCTTGAATCGTCCGCTCTTTGTCAGCGCATTCTTGGATTCTTCCGCCACGGTCTTTTGCTCCGGCGAATGATAAAAAATGACGGAGCGATACTGTGTGCCAACATCGGGCCCCTGCCGGTTCAGGGTTGTGGGATTATGATTTGCCCAGAAAACGTCGAGCAATTCGCGATAGGAGATTTTCGCCGGATCAAATTTGACCTGCACCACTTCGGCGTGGCCGGTTTCATCCGTGCAAACGTCTTCATAAGTCGGATTGTCTTTGGTGCCACCGGCGTAACCGACCGCCGTATCAGTTACCCCTTTTAATTTGCGAAAGGCTTCTTCCACTCCCCAAAAACAGCCGGCTCCAAACGTCGCTTTCTCCGTTCCCATAAACCAACGATGAAACGGATGAGTGCGTCGCGCAAGATGCAGTTGGCAGAAGGAATTGCGGTCGGGCTGTTCAGCAACGGTAGGGCAAGCGCTCCCGCTTGCCTTTGAATTTTAGGCCGGCGAGCAGGAATGCCCGCCCTACAATTTTGATCCCAGGAGCAGCGATCCCAAAACGACCGTTTGTGTAAATCGGCGGTGGGGAAACCATCGCTCCTTGGTGGTTGTACTTGCGTCTGCGGCAACGCAATTGGAACATTCTCGCCCAATGCAATCTGCCGCCACCATCGATCGTTTCCGTCCGCCGATGGTCATTCGCGCGCTTAACCGATTTGGCGCGATGCTTAATGGCAAAGTCAGCCGACGCATTCCGCTGGAGGAGTTGATTGAGACGGCAAAGCGTCGCGCTAACCTCGACGATTTCGGCAATGGCGATTTTCGCGAACCGCTCGGCCGCCTGCTTGAGTCGTGCTGGCGCGATGCGCGCTTGAATGTGATCGGAAACATCGCGCTGCGTTCCGATATCCTCCGCATTCTGCGCAACCGGCTCTTGCTGCAACGCGACCGGGATCTGCATCCTGAAATCGCGGAGCACCAAATCCGCGGCCCCCTTTTTGTGGTGGGATTGCCGCGGACTGGCACAACGTTTTTGCACACCCTGCTCTCCGCCGATCCGGCGAATCGCGCGCCGCTGACCTGGGAAGTAATGGAACCCTCACCGCCGACGAACGCAGAGCAACAACGGCGCATCCGGCGCGTTTCGCAAAATCTTGCTTGTCTCGAATGGATGGCGCCGAACTTTCGGCAACTCCATCCGGTCGGTGCGCACTTGCCGCAGGAATGCGTCAGTCTGATGAGCCCAAGTTTTTTGAGCGATCAATTCGACACCATGTACAATGTGCCGCGCTATCGAGAATGGTTTTTGCAGCAAGATCTGCAACCGGCCTACGAATTTCACCGGCGCTTTCTTCAACATTTGCAGGAGCGAGAAAATGGGCGCCGTTGGATCCTAAAAGCGCCTACCCACATGTTTGCGCTACCGACGTTGCTCGTGACCTATCCAGACGCGCTTTTCTTGCAAACACACCGCGCTCCGCTCGAAGCCATCACTTCTGTCTCCAGTCTAATCACGATTTTGCGACGCGTGTTTAGCGATGCGGTCGATCCAGTTGAGATTGGCACGGAGGCGAAGCGTTACTGGTCCAAGACGCTTACAAAATTCATCGGCGAACGAGATCGTCTCGCGCCGGAACGCATCTTCGATCTCTCTTACGTCGAGCTTCGACGCGATCCGATCGGCGCGGTCCATCGCGTTTACGAACATTTCGGCTGGTTACTGTCGCCGCGAGCGGAAAACCGGATGCGCGAGCTTCTGGCAAAACAACCGCGCGACGTCCACGGTTTTCATCGTTACGAAGCGGCGCAATTTGGATTACATCCCGAACACGAAGAGGAATTTTTCGCAGACTACTGCGAGCGCTTTTCGATCGGCTCACGGGTGTCGGCGCGGCCCATTCCGCTAACTTCAGCGCTGCACTAATCGCGATTGGCTCGGGATCGACTCGGCTGAGAGCAGCTCCAAATCTTCAAGATAAAGAAGCTCACACGCACCGTTACCCGAGTCGCTGCGGCTCAGCGAACTGCGCCACGTCCCGATCTGCGGGCCGGTTGCCTGGACCAATTGGCCACTGAGATGAACGAGCGTTCCAGAACGCAAAGATTTGCAGCGCGCCGCCAACTTCGGCGTCGACGGAATGATGTGAATGTTAGTGGCGTGATTGACAATCTGTTCTACCGCGATTGGAGGCGGCATTTTGTATTCGTACCAAAAGAAGCGCATGCTTTGGCTCACCTGCAAATGGTCCAGAACCTGTTGATCGGACATTGGGCCCCACCCGACCGCCAGATCGATCGGCACCAGTGATGCGCCCCGATCGTATCGATAGATTTTCGAGCGCAATAGTCGTGCATCGACCGCGAAACGCGCCAGCGGTTTCAAATGGAAATCACCGAAATCGAATTCCGGCGCGTTGCTGGGCAAATTGACTTGCGTCGGGTCCGACGCAATCAGCACGCCGGGCGGGTAAGTAATCGGCTGATGCAAATGCCAGTGGGCAAACCAGATTCCGGCGATTGCCAGCAGCAAGAGCGTCTTTTTCACAAAATCCTATAATTTCTAGAAGCAGCTTTGGTGCTCGCCACCCGCCTCCCGGGCACAGTCGCCTGTCGCGCCGTAGCTTTATCCGAAGGCGGGAGGGATTCCCGTCGCGATATCTTTCAGGTAACTTCCACGGGCTTCCTCGACTACGCTCGGAATGACATCCTATTGTAGCAAATGACATTCGAAACTTGCCGCGTAATTTCGCCCGACCATCCCAGCCTGGCTGGTCATTTTCCAGATGCCCCGATCGTGCCAGGCGTCGCGATCCTGGATGAAGTCGTGGCCGCTTTGGCCGAGTGGCGCCAAGATTCGCAGCTCACCGGCATACCTTCGGTTAAGTTCATCGGGCCGATCAAACCCGGGCAATCATTTGTCATCGGTTTTGATTCGACAAATACTGCCGAAAATCAGATCGATTTTTGCTGCCGATTGGACAGGCGCGTGGTAGTGGAGGGTCGTCTTGAGATCAGTTGCGGCGCCTGTATTTAATCTTCCCCCTCGTGATCCGCGTCTGGCGCGCTGGCTCGAAGATTATCCGCCGTCTTTATTCAGCGAAACCCTCTATCAAAGCATCGAGTTGATGGAGCGCTATAGTATCGATCTCGCGATCGATCTGCTCGGCTGCTTGAATGTTCTCGAGCAACTCGATCAATCGCGATCGGCCCGCGACCTTTGTCAGACTCTTTCTTTCCAAACCCGCTTTGGTTCTACCCTAAGCTGGCTTTTAGAGCGTCTGGTTGAAACCGGTTGTATCGAGGTCCACACGGAGAACGCGGAACGTTGTTACACTTTGCTCTGTTCTCCGTGGCAACCACAATGTGCCGAGCTGCGGGCGATTGCTCTTGAGATTGACGGCGCGAATGCGTCGACTCTGGACCTGCTCGATTATGCCGCGAGCCTTTACCCGCTCGTCGCTGCTGGAAAACAAAACGGCGAACAAGGCCTGTTCTTACCACAGGGAATAGCCTTATGGTTGAACTATTTTCATAACAACAATTTAACTTACGCGGTAAACAACTGGCTCGGTGCCGTAGTAGCCACTAACTACCTGGCTACTCGACCCAGGCTTCGAATCCTGGAAATAGGCGCAGGCGCAGGCAGTGCCAGCGAAATCCTGCTTGAGTACTTAAACGAACGCGGCCTTCTTTCCCGCCTCGAACGCTATCTGATTACAGAACCCAATGCATTTTTCCGGCGCCGTGGCCAGCGTCAACTATCGCGGCTACATTCCAATCTGCCGCTGGAATGGGGTATTCTCGACATGAACCTTCCGTGGGACGGCCAAGGGATTGCTCGCGGCGAGTTCGACCTCGTTTATGGCGTCAACGTCCTGCATGTCGCCAAGGATCTGCTGTTCAGTTTAGGCCAAGCTCGTGACACGCTCGCGCTGGATGGCTGCCTGATAATCAGTGAGTGCGTGCGCCCCTATCTCAACCAACCTATGTATCCAGAATTGGTATTTCAGATCCTCGATAGTTTTACCGACGTCGATATCGATCCGGAATTTCGACCTAATCCAGGTTTTCTCACCGCGGATCATTGGCGGCGCGCATTCAGGCGCGCCGGCTTCGAGCACACGGAAGTAAAACCGGAGCTCGATGGCATTCGCGAAGTCTATCCCCATTTTTTCACTGGCGCGATTTGCGGACGACGCAGCAATCCACGACGCGCGGATTGAAAGAGGGTTTAGCCGTGCTTGGAAGTTAGGCTTCCAGCCTGACTCGACCGACATGCTTCCAGCTTGTCGGCCTTCGTGATCATCGCCGGGCAGGATGCCCGTCGTCCGAGACAGGCAGAGATGCCTATCTTCCACCGCCGTATCGCCGCTTTTAAGAAAGCTTGCCCGATTGGACGAGATAGTAGCACGGCCATCTGGGTGTAGGGCCAACGTGCGTCTTGCCCGTTGAATCCCGGGCTCGCACGAGCTCGCCCCTCCATGTAATGATGAGGTGTGACCCTAACGGCGGAAAAAACTCTGCACACGCGACGTTGGACAGATCTGCCCGAGCGCGGCACTCCCGTCATGCTACGGTTGATTCATTGGACCGCCACCGCCGTCGGACGCTGGGCGGCAAGGCTCTTACTATATCCAACTACACTCTACTTCGTTTTCAGCGCGCACACCGCCCGACGAGTGTCCTATCAATATCTAAAGCGCGTGCGCGGCCGTCCGGTCCGCTGGTGGCATGTGTTTCGCCATTTTCATTGCTTCGCCGCAACCATTCTCGACCGAGTCTATTTGCTTACCGGTGAATTCCAGCGCTTCGAGATAAAATTTCATCACCGCGAAATACTTCATCAGCAGGTCGAAAGCGGCCAGGGTTGCATTCTTTTGGGTTCGCATCTGGGTAGCTTTGAAGTGTTGCGCGCGCTAGGCGTAACGCGCGCGGAATTTCCGCTTAAGGTCCTTATGGACATTGTCCACAATGAAAACATCACCCGCTTTCTTGATGCGCTGAATCCAGAAATCGCCAGCACCGTCATAGTTCCGGATCGCCCGGATACATTGCTCAAAGTGAAAGAGAGCCTGGATGCCGGCTTTTTGGTTGGAACGTTAGGCGATCGGCCGACGAGCGACGGCAAGACCACGCAATGTCAATTCCTCGGCGCACCGGCAACCTTTCCGATCGGCGCCATTCTCATTGCCGCCATGATGCATTGTCCCGTCATCCTGTTTTTTGGCCTCTATCATGGAGGCAACGACTACGAAATTTATTTCGAGCGATTCGCCGAGGAAATAATCCTGAATCGCGACCGCCGCGCCGAAGACATCCAGCATTGGACGCAACGTTATGTCGATCGTCTCGAGTATTACGCCCGGCTTGCGCCTTACAATTGGTTCAATTTCTATCCGTTTTGGGATTAACAACTGACGGGCGGACGCCGTTTACAAAAAATGGCGTTTCACCGAAATGCCAACGATTGTTCTTGGCCAAAATAATTGCAGATTTGCAGGGCGTCTCTGTCAGACGTCATCCAATAGTGAGCCCCCTTGGTCGCGCACCTGAATGAACACGCCCATCGACAAAGCCGAAATCCGCACCCTCGTTCCGCACGCCGGTTCGATGTGTCTGTTGGATAACGTGCTCGATTGGGATGACGAATCCATTGTTTGCGTCACCAATACCCACCGGGATGAGGCAAATCCGCTCCGACGTGACGGGCGACTCTCTGCCTTACACGCTCTTGAGTACGGGGCACAGGCCGCCGCCATTCATGGCGGATTACGCGCGCGCGCGGCCGGCGCGACCGCACCGCCATGTTATTTGGCTGCACTCAGAGATGCGCATCTGCATATCGCCCGCCTCGATGATCTCGCCTCGCCACTCGAGGTGCGCGCCCAACGCGTGTTCGGAGATTCCGGCAACACCATTTATCAATGCGCGATCTCGGCCAGTGGCATTTCCGTGGCCGAAGGACGCGTCACCATCATGTTGCGTCCGCAGTTCTGAATTGTAGGGCAAGCGCTCTCTCCGAGCGGTAGGCTCTTCCGAGCCGGAGGCCCGCTTGCCAGGTTACTGCAATCAAGAAGACGAAAATCTACAATCTCACATCACAATCCCGCCATCCACGCAGAGAACCTGTCCCGTGATATAACTCGCTTCGGCTGACGCGAGAAATGCCACCGCTGCCGCGATTTCTTCCGGCGCACCTACTCGCTTCAATGGGATCTTATCCTGGATCCCTTTCTGAATCTCGTTAGAGAGCGCATTCGTCATGTCGGTTGCGACGTATCCCGGCGCGATTGCGTTCACCGTAATGCTGCGGCTGGCCAGTTCTTTGGCGAGCGATTTCGTGAAACCGATTAGGCCGGCCTTGCTCGCGGCGTAATTGGTCTGTCCCGCGTTGCCGATGATCCCGATAACTGAGCTGATGTTAATGATGCGCCCGCTGCGTTGCTTGACCATGGCGCGTTGCACCGCCTTTACGAAATTGAACGCGCCTTTCAAATTCGTGTTTAAAACAAAATCCCAATCTTCCGGCGACATCCGCATGCTGAGTGTGTCGCGAGTCACGCCAGCGTTGTTAATCAGAATATCTGCGCGCCCGAAATCGGCCAGAATCTGCTCTCCGATTTTCTGAACTTCAGCGTGATCAGAAACATCCACCGCGTACGCTTTGGCGGCATCGTTATGCGAAGCATTAATTTCGTCCGTCGTTTTCTGCGCATTGGCTTCGGTGCGACTCACGCTCGCCACTTGTGCGCCTTCGCTCGCCAGCCGCAGCGCAATGGCGTGTCCTATCCCCCGCCCTGCCCCGGTGACAATCGCGACTTGATTTTCGAACCTCATCATCCTGCCCATCGTCCGCGAGAAAGGTCGCTCCTGTCAACAATGAGGGAGCTTCGATGCGGTCGGAAAAATAGACTGCTTTCTTCTCCGCTGTCGCTAGATCCGAACGGAGCTCGAGGTCCGGACTGATGACCCCGGCTTCGCGCTGCGAGCACTGAAGAACAAAGCGAATCGCCGTTGACGATGAACTTGACGGCTCTAAGCCGTCAAGTTTTCCACTCTCCCACGAAGGGTCAGTCGGCCCAATCAGGGCTTGCTAACTTGGGCCGCTGTTCGTTGTCGAAACTCTTGTGTGGCGTAAGATCTGAAGGGTTCGTCGAAGGCCGTCTCCATTTCATTCCAAAAGCGCAGGTAGCCTGGCTTCGTTTGCAAGAGCGTCTTGAAGTAGGCGTCTGCTCCGACCCAGAGCTGTTGCGGGATTGAGCGGTCGCGATTCTGGTAGTACATGTACTCCCAGGAGTTGAACTGCATGAAATAGTAGGTGGCGCAGCGTGCCCACGTCGAGGCGGCGACTTCGTTCGGATTAGCATCGCATTCGGTTACCGCGCCGGCCAAATTCTCGTTCTCGACCATCATTTCCAGCGGCTTTTGGGCAAGCGAGAGTGCGTTATAGTGCACCTGGCTGCGAAGCAGCTTGGTATTGTCGTTAATCTGCCGGCCGAGATAGATCACGGACACGATTACAGCCAGCGCACCGCCGATCTCGGCGACCAAGGCTCAGCCTTCGAGTTTCGCTTTCGTGAACACAACCTTCTCCGCTAGCTCCTTTCCGGTCCTTACCGGTCTAGCCAGCTAACAAAGCCGGCACGGTTAGCTTGGTCCCTTCCATACCACGTTTTTGATTTCTGGATCTGAAGAGAGAATCTGCTGCATCGCCTCCGTAAGCCGAGTGAGTTGTGCCGTAGCATCAATCTTTTTGAAGAACTTCTTCACGATCGGTGTGTCTGGATCGGTGAAGCACACGAACTCATCATCATCGCCATCCTGGTGTCCGCAACAAACGGCGAGCCTAAACCCCTCGTTCTCCACCGGAACATACCAGCCCCAGTCCTCGGCAATGATCTCTTCCGTCTTGATCCCCTTTTCGGATAATTTCTGGACCAAGTACTCGGCAAGCCGTTTGCCCCACAGGCCGGGATTGATCTGTTCTTGCTCCCCGTCGTAGGGCGGAAACTTATTAGAGCGGAACTCGACATGAGTTTTCATCGGCTAATCACCTAACAAGAACAAGATCAGCCGCGGGCTGGAGAAGGCGAGCATAAAATCAGAAGTCAGAAATCAGGCGCACCTAGCCCTGAGAGAGTTTCTTCAAAGACAAGTCTGAATACGTTCCGACTAGATCGACGAAAGAGAACGCGCCGTCTGTCGCCCTCTGGATCAGAAATTGTTTGTGCGGCAGCGCCACAAATGGAAGCCGCATTGCCTCTGCGAAATACACTGCAAAAGGACAGACCAGCGTTGGTTCATAGGCAGCGCCATGCTGCCATGGCTTGTTGACAAAGTCGTCGCCGCCAATGACGCCGCCGTCCTTTATCTTCGGAAGCACCTGTATGAGGTCCATGGCTATTCCGCGAAGCGTATGATCTCCATCGATGTAGGCGAAGTCGAGTGACTTATCTGGTATCTCATCAATGACTGCGCTCGTCCGGCCCCTTAGGATTATGCGCCGGCTGGCGGCAAAGTCTGTTTTAAGCAGCGCCTCAGCATAAACATCTTCAAAGGTGTGATCGTCTACATTGAAGGGTTTGTTCCAATCCGGTAAATGAGCCCACGGATCGATCATGTAGTACTTGGTGAGATTGCTAAAGTTGGACAGGATTACCTTAGCGAAGTCTCCCTTCCAAACGCCAATCTCTGCCGCACACTCCAGCGGTCTGGTTTGGAGAAGCCGTAGCCACAGATCGAATCGCGAAGGCGATCCAGCGATCAGTGCCTTGATTTCCGACGGAGTGAGAGAGACAGGCATACCGGCAGTAAAAGTTCGGCCGCCGCATTCTAAGTTCGGCCGCCGCATTCTAGTAAGGACGAGCGCGAACGGCGAAGGAAATTCGGGCGCTCGAAGCAGACTTCGGGTTTTGGGGCTAAAACCAGCGGAATGAGAGCCGGCGGCCGGCGGCCGCGACTGATAATGATTTAGGATTATAAATAGGAATAAGAGCGGGGAAATAGGAGATGCTTGACAGGGTGAGGAGGAAAAGCGCAGCCTCGCGCCATGAACGCTCTCACTCGATTTGCGGATCCGTTTTATTCCATCATGCGCTTCATTGTCGGGCTGATGTTTGCTTGTCACGGTCTCGACAAGATATTCGGCACCTTCGCCGGCAAGACCGAGGCACTCCCGCCTATAATGCTGGTAGGTGGCTGGATCGAGATCATCTGCGGATTTCTTGTCGCATTCGGTTTGTTGACGAGAATTGCGGCGTTCGTGGCCTCCGGTGAAATGGCAGCGGCATTTTTTATGATGCACGCGCCAAAGGGCCTGATTCCTTATGTGAACAAAGGTGAGCTTGCTGTGGTTTATTGCTTTGTCTTTTTCTACATTTTTCTGCGCGGTCCCGGCAGCTGGAGCATTGACGCAATGATTGGCCGCGGTCGGAAGGCGACCGCCGCGACATTGTAAGGTCGACATCTTCATTTCAATGAAACGCGGCATCTTGGCGCTCGGACTGATCTTCGCGGCGCAATCGCTTCTCGCGCAGGATTGGGCAAAGGCGCGGCTCAACAATTCGCCGCGGCACGCTGAATGGGTGGAGATCAAATCGGGCGATCGCACGATCAAGGCGTTCGTTGTTTACCCAGAGCGCAAAGATAAAGCGTCGGTCGTGCTCGTGATTCACGAGATTTTTGGACTGACCGATTGGGTGCGCGGTCTGTGCGATCAGCTGGCAGAGAACGGGGTTATCGCGATCGCGCCCGACCTGCTCAGCGGCCAAACCTTTGCCGATCTCGATGGTGCCCGGAAAGCGATATCCGCTTTACCGGAACCGCAGATTAAAGCGGACCTCGATGCGACATCGGATTACGCGCTGAAAATTCCTGCAAGCAACGGCACTCTCGCGGTATGCGGATTTTGCTGGGGGGGCGGCTGGGTCTTCCAATACGCCAACATGAATCCGAAATTGAAAGCGGCGTACTCGTTCTACGGAACCGCGCCGGATGAGCAAACAAAGGTCGCAAACATTGCCTGTTCCGTTTACGGCTTTTACGCAGGGAATGATGAGCGCGTCAACGCGACAATTCCGACGGCTCAGGAATTGATGAGACATGCCGGAAAAAAATACGAGCCGGTGGTTTACGGCGGCGCTGGTCATGGATTCATGCGGGAAGGCGAGAAGCCCAATGCCGATGAGGGGAACCGACGCGCGCGCGACGAAGCCTGGGCTCGTTGGAAGACGCTGCTTAAACAATTGCCCTGAGAAACGCCGTGCAGCGCAGCGCTAGTCTTGTTGTTATCGCACTTCTCAGTCTGAGTGGCGCATCGGCCGCGGAACAGCAGCAAATTTCTTCGCGCATTGTCCGCCAGCCGGTGCATTCTCACGCTCTGGCAGCCGTCGGCTACAGCAAACGGCTTCACGCGCTCGAAGTGGAGTTTGTCAGCGGCGCTGTTTATCGTTACAGCAACGTGCCACCGCAGATTTACCACGACCTTCTCAGCGCTGCATCCAAGGCGCAATTCTACGATACGAACGTGCGCGGGCATTATCCGTCGGTGCATGTAAAGCCGCGAAGTTGATGTTCGTCCTCACCAAGGAAGAGAAACGCGTCCTCTGTTTCGTGATGCTCGCGATCCTCGTTGGCCTGGCAGTGAAGGAATATCGGCGTAATCATCCGGTCTCGTCCGCGGCACAGCCTGGATTAAAGCAATCGCTCAGGAAACAACCGGAGGCGAAGCCGCGCCAGAACAGTACGCCAGCGCCTTCGGCCAGTGCCCCGTAGAAGTGAAGTCACCTTGGATCTTTAAAGGCCTTCAGTTTTTCGAGCCAAATTCCAGAATTTATTGTTATTTTCCGCCGCTGGCATGAAAACTTCTCCGTGAAAGCTCATGCGTGTCTTGATCGCCGACGATCAAAAGAGCGTAGGGACATCCCTGGCGGAAATGGTCGGCCTTTGTCACCACCAAGTCGTCGAAGTCGTGAGCACGGGCATGGAAGCCATTCAGGCATACGATCGGCACCGTCCGGATGTGGTGCTGATGGATTACCGGATGCCAAAACTAAATGGTATCACCGCCTGCCGTTACATTCTGGCGAAGGACCCCCAAGCGCGCGTAATTTTAATTTCTGGCTGGAGTGCCCCGGTTGAGCCCGAGGCATCGGGTGCAACCGCCATCCTCTCCAAACCGGTCGCTCTACCGATGCTCGACGCCGCCCTTACCGCGGCGATGCAGCCTAAAAAGCAAAAAGAGCCAGCGCCGGCAATCGTAGATGCGCCTCCTCTGCAGGCGACAGACTCTACGGAGCCAGAAGCGACGCTCTGAGTGATAGCGGCGCCTTCGCTGCACGCTAGATTCTGGGGGGCGCAGGCGAGCCTGCAGTCGCCGGCAGCTTGCCGACGACAATAGGTTGGCCTAAACAGATTGAATTTTGCAGAAACTTTTCGGCCAGCCGAAAAGAACAGGCTGGCAGCCTGCCCTCCCCAATTTTCCGTCTCGCAATTTGCCGGGGATCGCCGTATCACCACCAGACGGAGGTTATAAATGAATAGCATCTCGATTTCTCGACGTAAATTTGCGCAGCTGTTAAGCGCGGGAGCGGCCTGCGCCGCGGTTAAGCCCGCACTTTCTTTGGCAAAAACGGTTCCGCGAATGAAAGATCCACCCGCGCCATCGCTAACGAGAATTGTGCGTTTGAGTTCGAACGAAAATCCTTATGGCCCTTCCTCACACGCCCTCAAAGCGATGACGGACGCGTTCAATCTGGCTTGTCGTTACCCGGACGAACCGGCCGATCTCTTGAGCGAAAAACTGGCAAAACTAAACAGTGTTAACCCGAACCAAATCGTGTTAGGAGATGGATCGGGCGAGATTCTGAAGCTGTGCGCGGAAACTTTTACGGGAGCGCAGCGCGGTAAATTGGTCGCGGGCGATCCAACTTTCGAGGCCATTCTCCATCATGCCACCGTCAATGGAGCGGAAGTCGTTAAAGTTCCTCTCACCAATACCTTCGCGCACGACCTTGCCCGGATGAGCGAAGTTGCAAACGCCGGTGTTGTTTACATCTGTAATCCGAACAATCCAACCGCCAGCATCACGCCGAAGAACGAACTAGCCGGTTTCATCTCCAAAACATCGCCACAAACGATGATTCTAGTGGATGAAGCTTACTTCCACTACGCTGATAGCCCCGACTACGAAAGCGTCATTCCTTTGATCAAGGATCACCCGAATCTCATTGTCGCACGCACTTTTTCAAAAATTTACGGCATGGCGGGATTGCGTTGTGGCTATGCGGTGGCACAGCCGGAGACCATTGCGCAACTGCGCTCTCATCAAAGCTGGGATAGCGTCAATATTATGGCGGTAGCGGCAGCGGATGCGAGTTTGAACGACCCCGACCAAGTAACAAATGGTCGGCACCTGAATCAGCAAACCAGGATGTTTGTCACCACTCAGCTCGACGCGATGGATTTCAAATACATCCCTTCGCAGGCGAACTTTGTCATGATTGACGTAAAACGCCCGGTCCTGCCGCTGATCAAAGCACTAAAAGAACGGAATGTGCACGTAGGCAGGTTATTTCCGGCATTGCCAAATCACATGCGCCTGACTATCGGCAAAAAGAACGAGATGGAAGCATTCCTGTCTGCCTTCCGTCAGGCCTTGGCCTGAAAACAAGAAGCAGCGCTTTTTTTCGTTTCTTTCACCTTCAGTGCGGCTCGACGGAGTCTCGCGCTACCAACGCGTCCTCACGAAAACGTCACCTGGTAGGACGACGCTCTCCGATGCCGCAAGCAAACGCGACATTTCCATTTATATTCAGGGGAAATGGACGAAAACGCCGCACAAGACTTGCTGCAGCAACGAACATTTATCGGGCGTCCTATGCATTCCACCTTGCGCGCGAGTGACCGCGACCCGGAAATTCGTTTCGACACAAAGAAACAGATTGCCGCGTTCACCAGCCAGATTTGCGAGGTCATCGTTGGCAAAACCGAGGCGGTAAAGCTGGCGGTCGCCTGTCTGCTCGCGCGCGGTCATCTCTTAATTGAAGACATCCCGGGGGTAGGTAAGACGACTCTGTCCCAGGCGCTGGCCCGTTCGCTCGGCCTCGTCTTTCAGCGCATCCAGTTCACCAGCGACCTGCTCCCAGCCGACATTCTTGGTAATTCAATTTTTGATCGGAACGAACAACGTTTTGTATTTCATCAGGGACCGCTTTTTTCGCAAGTGGTGCTGATCGATGAAGTGAACCGCGCCACCGCCAAGACGCAGAGCGCATTGCTCGAAGCGATGGAAGAACATCAGATCTCGGCCGATGGCGTCACTTACGAATTGCCGCGGCCGTTTTTTGTCATCGCGACACAAAATCCACAATATCAGGTGGGGACATTTCCGTTGCCCGAATCGCAGTTAGATCGGTTTCTAATGCGGATCGAGCTGGGCGTGCCCGACCGTGCGAGCGAGCGGGCAATGCTTCTCGGGATGGATCGTCGCGAGATGCTCAAGGAATTGAATCCGGTTTTTGGCGCGGAAACACTGCTCGAGATTCAGGCAAAAGTGCGGACGATCCATACCTCGTCCGCGCTACTCGATTATCTCCAGGATTTGCTGGACGCTTCGCGACAGCGCCATCGCAGCGGTTTGTCGCCGCGCGCGGGTCTGGCCTTGCTTCATGCGTCGCAGGCCTGGGCCATGATGAATGGGCGCGACATGGTGCTGCCCGAAGACATTCAAGCGGTGGGGACCGCGGTGATGGCTCATCGGCTTGGACATGATATTGAGCAGTCCGGGCAAAGTGGTCGCACGTTGGCCGCTGCTCTTTTGAACAGCGTACCGGTGCCATGAGGCAAGGCGGATCTTCCAAAAGCAGATTTCCCTTCGCTCCAACCAGAAGTTTCGCTGGCCTGCTATTTGTTCTGGCCGCAATCTGGTACGCTGCCTCCAGTCAAAATAACGCCGCGTCATATCTGCTCTTGTTTGCGCTTATAAGCGTTTTTCTGGTTTCAATTCCACGGACGCTTTTGAATCTCGGAGGCTTGCAAGCAACGGCCGAATCAATCAAACCAGCATTCGCCGGCCAGGAGGTTTCGCTGCCCGTCGAGGTCACGAACGAATCGCGCGCCACTCGATACGGAATTGCCCTCACGCTGCCAGATTTGGGCGACGCCCGCGAACACATCGATGAAATTCCCGCCGGCAAAGCCGCCCGCGCCGTACTTCGATTTCCCGCGGCGACCCGGGGCGAGCATCAGATCGGGAGACTGCACCTGGCCAGTGCCTATCCGCTCGGTTTTTTGCAAGTGCTGAAACAACTTCCGACTCCGCAGCGTTATGTCGTTTATCCAAAGCCGGCCGGCGATCAGCGCCTGCCAGCCGAGACTGCGCGTTCGGGGCAACGCAGCTCACGGAGGGAGCGCGGAGAGGGCGACGATTTCGCCGGCGTGCGCGCATACGTGCGGGGCGAGTCTCAACGGCACATTGACTGGAAAGCGGTCGCGCGCGGACAGGCATTGATGACAAAACAGTTTACCGCCGAATCGGACGGCATGCTCTATCTCGACCTTGCCGCGGTGCAGCTCGACGATCTCGAAGCGCGGCTTTCCCAACTCGCGCTCTGGGTCATCGAGGCGGAGCGTGCACGACGTCCTTACGGTCTGCGTCTGCCCGCGGCTGAAATTCCGCCATCACTGGGCGAGTCGCATCTCCATCGCTGCTTGCATGCATTGGCGTTATTCCAATGAAGACGCTCCGAATACAAGACACACGCATCCCCCGACGACCGCTCTGGTGGCTGGCAGCGGCGTTGCTTTTCACATTGCCGCCCATGTTTGGGACCCTCCCATCCTGGGTGCCGTTGCTATTTTTGATCGCCCTCGCTGCAAAGTTCTGGATGCAACCGAAAGGTTATCATCTCCGCTCCCTGTTTTGGAAAGTGGTTCTGGTGGCCCTGATCCTGTCCCTCCTTTTCTTCAGCTACGGTTCGCTCAGGGGGATCGAGCCGGGCGTTTCCCTCATTGTCATGTTGACGTCGGTCAAGATTTTGGAAGCGCACACCGCACGCGAGTTCCACATCATGATCATGGTGGCGTGGGTTCTTTGCCTCTGCGGATTTTTTCTCTCTCAGAATCTCGCGATTGCGCTCTGTCTGCTTATCGCTTTCACTGCACTGCTCGTCGCGCTCATCCAGTTTCATCGCGGATCATCATCCGCCTTTTGGCCGCCCGTTCGCACCGCCGGCAAACTTCTGGCCCAAGCCGCACCACTTATTGTTCTGCTGTTTCTTTTCTTTCCTCGCTTCAGCACCGGGTTCCGATTTCAGATCGCATCACAGCGAAGCTCTTCGACTGGTTTCTCCGACCACCTTTCACCCGGAAGCGTTTCATCTCTAACTAACTCTTCCGAAGTAGCCTTCCGCGCCGAATTTCCGGACGGCAAAATTCCGACGCTTGGTGCGATGTACTGGCGCGGTGTCGTCATGTGGCACGGCGAAGGTTTGGAATGGAACGCGCCCAAGAATCCGGCAGCACTGCCCAAGACCAGTCAAAGTTCGCTTCGAAGCGAAGGTGTTCGACAATGGATTACGATCGAGGCGCATGATGCGCGCTGGATGTTCGCGCTCGATTGGCCTGCGAATTGGCCCTCGGGCGCGAGATTGGCGCCTGGCGATTATTTGTGGAGTGATCAGCCGATCCATAAACCGCGCCGCTACGAAGTTACATCTTACCCGGAGATTCCGAACAACCAGCTTCATTCGGGCGAACGCGAACCATTGCTTCAACTACCCGCGGCCATCAGCCCGGCGGCACGCGCGCTAGCCCAGTCCTGGGCGGCCGGCAAAGCAGAGCCCCGAGTGATTGTAGAGAGGGCTCTGGAGTTTTTTCGCACCCAGGGATTTCTTTATTCGCCTTCGCCAGGCGAATACGGAAAGAATGGTCTCGATGAATTCCTTTTTCATCGCCGCCTTGGATTTTGCGAACACTACGCGGCTAGCTTCGCGACCTTGATGCGATTGGCCGGAATTCCCGCGCGCGTCGTTACCGGTTATTTGGGCGGTGAGTATAACGGGATTGGACATTTCTTTCTCGTGCGACAAGCGGATGCTCATGCCTGGTGCGAAGTCTGGTTTCCGGACCGCGGATGGCAAAGAGTCGATCCCACTGCTGTTGTCGCTCCCGATCGCGTGAATTTAGGATTCAACTGGTTTCTGGAACGTCGTGCGGCCGCCGGTCAGCTCGATAATACCCAGGGCGTGCTCGCGAGAAAACTTGCGCGTTGGCCGATGTTCGCCCGAGCTCGACTCGGCTGGCAGACGCTTAGTTACGCCTGGGATACTCGGGTTCTAAGCTTCGACGGCGACGAGCAGGAATCATTTTTCACTGCCATCGGAATAGCCGGGCACAAACCGATCTTTTTCATTGTTGGTAGCCTGCTCGTCGCGATCGCGCTGCTTGCGCTTTACGCGGGATGGACACATTTGCGTACTCGCGCCTGCGGCGACCGGGTCAAGCGAATCTATGAAAGCTTTTGCCGAAAAGCGGCCAGGCTTGGAGCGCCGCGCAATCCATCCGAAGGCCCCCTGGATTTCTCCCTCCGAACGATGCGCTTGTTGCCTAACGACTCCGAGCGGATCCGCAGCATCGCACAGATCTATATCGCTTTACGCTATGCTCCTGCCCCCCATTCGACCATGCTCGAACAATTCGCCAAAGAAGTGAACACCTTCGTCCGCGCTTCTTGAATTTGGGGAGCGCAGGCTGCCAGCCTGCAGTTGCCGGCAGCTGGCCGGCAACATATTCGCGAAGCGAATCTTGTTGCTTGAAGAGCGTCTCGGCAGGCTGCCGAGACGAACAGGCTAGCAGCCCGTGCTACCCAGAATCTCACGAACCATCCGACGGATGACCTCGTCAGCCACCCTGCTAGTCTGCTCCGCGCAGATATTTTTCGGGAATTGGTGCGCTCGCATTTTCCTGCTGCCAGTATATCGAGACGATCCACCAACGCGTGCTATCGTTGAATAGCTGGATGCTGTTGATCCCGCGCATAAATGGTTCGGTATCGTCCTCGCTGTGGCGCGACTCGTATGTGCTCCAAACATGCGCAATCTGACCAAACTGCTCGATGCGTCGCGCAATTTCTTTTTCGTAGAAGCCGCTTTTGTTAAAGAACGGTTCAACCCGCGCGATGAATCCCTCAATATCCAGGATGTGCGGCGTAGGATCGACACCGTCTGTCCCCGCCTCCATCGCAGTAGGAATCAAACGCGCACCTGGCATATACAACGAACGTTCGCGGTCCCAATTGCGTTTCTTTCCCGCCGGCCCTGAAATTCCGTCGTAAGCCGCGGTGATAATCGAATCGATCGTCGCGACATCAGCGGGATTGGCTTCTGACTTCAACATTGGATGTTCGGCGTTAGGCGTTAGGCGTTCGGTGTTTTGCTTTATGTCTTAATCGTCTCCAGAACCTTGCGCGCCGCATTGTGCCCGGGAATGCCACTGACGGCGCCGCCGCGTTGCGCGCTTGACCCGCAGAAGAAGACGTTCTCGTATCCGGTCTCGACGCCCCAGGTCCCCGCTTGAGTTTTCGTGGTCGCGAATGGCCAGGTCGGCGCGTCGTGAAAAATGTTCCCATGAAACATTCCTAACGAGTCTTCGATATCAACCGGACTTTTGCTTTCGATGCAAAGGCTGCCGTCGCGTCCCACCGCCAGACAATCTTCCAGTGGCTCTTCCAGCCACTGGTTCATGCTGGCGAGGAATTTTTTCTCCGCTTCTTTCCGCAGCGTCCGATTGTCGCGCGCGAACAAGCTCCAGGGCACATCCAGTCCGAACAAGGTCATGGTGTGATAACCTTGTTCGCGCAAATCAGGAGCGAGAATGCTGTCGTCCGTGAGGGTATGACAATAGACTTCGCAGGGCGTTTTCTCCGGCAGGCGTCCCTGCGCGGCCTGCCCGTAGCTCAGATTCATCTGCTCGTAACTTTCGTCACTGTGAAACGTTCCGCACCACGCGTCGGCCGCCGGGTACTTTTTCGCCTTCAACTTCGGCAGCTTGCTCAACAGCATGTTGATCTTGAAGACCGAGCCTTCATCGGTCGCGTCTGGCTGGAATGGCGTGCCAGTAAACTTTGCCAGCACGTTGCGACCGAAGTTTACCAGAACAAACCGCCCCTCGACTGTCTCTGTTTTTTCCGCCATCTCGAACTCAACGGTACGGCTCTTTCCATTCAATCCCAACGCGCGTATCCTAATACCCGTTAGAAATTCAGCGCCGCTTCGGCGGGCTGCTTCTTCCAGTTCGCGCGCTACTCCGCCCATTCCTCCCACCGGCACCTTCCATTCCCCCGTTTTGTTTCCAATCAGATGATAAAGAAAACAACGGTTCTGGACCAACGATGGATCATGCGGATGCGTAAAGACACCGACCTTTCCATCGGTCAGGGCAAGCCCGCGCACCAGGTCGTTTTGCAAATAACGCTCAATCGCACCTCCGAGCGGTTCCTCCGCCAAACTGCGCCACGCTTCGCGCGAAACATCATCGACATCAAACCGGCGGCGAAACTCTTCTTTCGCGATCAGCGGTTCCAGCATGCTATCCCAGGAATGCTCGGCGAAAACGCGCGAGAGGTTATAAAATTTCTTTAGCTGCGCAAACTCTTTGTCGCTGCCGGTCAGATCGATCATCGATTGGCGACCCACCTCAGCATCGACATTGCTCAAGAGCAATCCATTATGTTTTCCATTCTTAACATAAGGGGTAAAAGATCCAGTCGCCCGGCGCCGCAGCTCGAGGTTCAACCCCAGATCGCGAATGATTTTATCGGGAAACAGACTAACGAGATAGGAATAGCGTGAGAGTCGGGCATCATAATCTGGAAAAACCCTCTGCGAAGTAGTCGCTCCGCCAATATAATCGTTTTTCTCTAATAAGAGTACGGTGAGGCCAGCCCGCCCAAGATAACTGGCGGTCACCAGCCCATTATGCCCCGCTCCCAGAATAACGACGTCGTATTTGCTCTTAATCCGGCTCATGCTCGATTGAACAATCAGAAAGGGTTCAGTTCGCTTACGCCAACCGCACGGGCATGGCAAGGGCAAAGCAGGACATGCAGAAGTATGTCCCTCCGTCTTTTGGCGCAGCGCGCGAGGGATTACGTCGAAGGGACGCGCTTCTGCGCGTCCCATTTCCGCTTTCCATCAAACATTAAACCTCGTACATCGAACATGTTCTTATGGATCCCTTCGGAGGACTAGTGACTGTTGCGATTACACGGACTGAAGGTAACACCAATGTTGTTGCCGTCATCTTTCTAGTGCAGACAATTGTGATTAGCTTTACTGTTTTTCACACACTAATCTGAGAAGGTTTAGTCTTGTCCGAAATCGGTTGATCGATGAGCACCCTACCCGAGATCCGGACCCGCTGCCTCGTTGTCGGCGGCGGACCAGCGGGCATGATGACCGGTTTTTTGCTGGCGCGCGCCGGAGTGGACGTCGTTGTCCTGGAAAAACACGCCGATTTCAACCGCGATTTCCGCGGCGACACCATTCATCCTTCCACCCTCGAGCTTTTGCATGAGCTCGGATTGCTCGAGGATTTTCTTCGATTACCCCACCAGGAACTACCTGAAATACGCGGAATATTTAATGGTCATGCGGTGCCCATCGCCGATTTCTCGCGTTTGCCAACGTGCTGCAAATTCATCGCTTTCATGCCGCAATGGGATTTTCTGAACTTTCTTTCCAGCCGGGCAAAGCGATTCCCGACCTTTGTTCTGCACATGCAGCATGAAGTCATCGATATGCTTTTTGAAAATGACGACACTGCCGGCGTTCGGGTAAAAACTCCGGAGGGCGAACGCGAGGTGCGGGCCGACTTGATCATTGGCGCGGATGGCCGCCATTCGATCACACACACGAGAGGAAACTTCGAGGTCGAGGAATTCGGCGTGCCGATCGATGTCCTTTGGATGCGCCTTTCCAAACGGGAGAACGATCCGCCACAATCACTTGGATTTTTTCGCCACGGGAAATTGCTCGTTCTCCTCGACCGCGGTGATTATTTCCAAGTCGGTCTTGTTATCCCAAAAGGCGAGCTCGATGCGATCAAGCAGCGCGGCTTGCCTGCCTTGCATCGCGACATCATTCGCCTCGGACCTTTCCTGGAAGATCGAATCATGGAGCTGGATGATTGGGCAAAAATCAAACTGCTCACCGTCCAGATCAACCGTCTGCGAAAATGGTATTGCGAACGCCTTCTGTGTATCGGCGACAGCGCCCATGCCATGTCGCCCGCCGGTGGCGTCGGCATCAACCTCGCCTTGCAAGACGCAGTGGCGACCGCAAATTTGCTGGCGGCAAAGTTGAGAGCCGGGCCAGTGTCGGTCGCTGATTTGAAGCTAGTGCAAGAGCGTCGCGAATGGCCTACCCGTGTAATCCAGGCGATGCAGGCATTCATTCACCGCCGTGTAGTAACCGGACGCGAATCAAAAAGTGGAGATTCGCTTCCAATTTTGCTCAGGCTCTTTCAATGGTTTCCGGCATTGCGTTCGCTTCCAGCGCGCTTTATCGGCCTCGGGCCGAGGCCGGAGCACATTCATTCGCTGGCGGCAAATTAGAGCACGCTACTCGCACATGCTAGATGAAGGGACGCGCTTCTGCGCGTCCGGATATGCGGAAGCATGTCAGAAGGTTCATCTTGTTTTGGGGCCACGCCGTTACAATCAACGGGCAAGATTGCCCGTTGGCCGAACAGTTAAGATGGCCGTGCTACGGCTTCAAAACCGTCTGGCGCGAAACCGCTGCATCAGCTCGAGGATTTTCTCCCGCACCTCAAATAATTCGGCGCGAAAGGCATCCAGCCGCTCGGGCGGAAGCAATTCTTTTTGCGCCACCTTCTCCGCCGCTGCCATGCTAGTATGCAAATAATTGAGCGCTCGCTTCAAGGCCGCAACAACGAACCCTCCGTCACGAGAATCGTCCTCGTCATAAGCGAGGCTATCGAGCGCGCCGGCGATTTTTGCGCCTGCGGTTTGAAACTGAAAAACCATTTCGAAAAGATCGCTATCGCCATTGTCCTCAAGCAGACCGCGATCATCGCAGAAATGCCACATTGCGACTCCGCTTTCGAAAGTACGTTTCGTCAGCGGATGATGAATGTGACCATCTTTATCGCGCACCCAATCGGCTCCTTCGGTCAACGGATTTGGCTCCAACGGCGGAATCTCTTCTCGTTCGCGCTTGGGAAGCGCTCCGCGCTCGTCCGCTTCCAACGCCTCCTCCAGCCAGGTCCAACCCATCTCCCGCGCCACGATTTTTTCGCGATCCGGATGCCCCTCATACTTTTCGAACAGCTTCATGTACTTGTCCGTGCGGGCGTCTGATTCACGCATAAATTTCTCGTAACCGAATTCATCGAGCGGTTGTTCGTCCTCAATTTCAAATTCCCTTTCTTCAGCATCTGGCAAATCGATTTGATCGAGCCGTTCCAGCCAAGCGCGCAGCGCCTCATGGCAGGAAGCAATTTGTCGCTCCTCCTCTTCCGGCGAAAGCTTCCACTCCGTCGGTGAAACTTCGATCTGATAGTCGCTGCTCTCGATCACCACGCGGCCAGTGGCTTCGCTGAACCATTCCAGATAAAGGGCATTGGCAAAATGCTCCGGCGGCGGCGTACCAGATCTCGTTAGGCGCGTCGCTTCTTCCAACGGCACATCGAGGACCCGCACTCTGCGCGAAGCCGTGATCTCGCCGGCAACGCCACGCTGCAAAGGCGCGGGTACGTTCTGCTCGTCTTCCGTTGCCAGCGGATGCGGATTTTCAAATCGCACGACACATCCCGCCAGATCGCGCAAACAATTTCCCGTCAATTCCAGGGTCACCGGCTGCTCGACCCCGACAAGTGTGATCCATCCCTCAACCTGCCCGCGCCGACGATTATCGATCTCGCCTCGGACAACGCTTTGATGAATACGTAACGCCATTGCCGGAACACTCTCGAGCAAGGATAATAACGCAAACTATCTGTCATTTGGCTGCATCTTTGCGCCCCTCCACCGCGTGATCGCTCGAAGCTAAGAAGTGTTCGGTGCGCAGTCGTCGACGATTTCAGGCATTCCCGCGGGTTGCGATACCTTCGGCGGGCAGTTAACAGTCCTACGATTTGACTCCTTCCCCAGCGATGGTCGCCAAAGCCCGCCGATGATTATTTCTCACAAGCACAAGTTCATCTTTATTAAAACGGTCAAGACCGCGGGGACAAGCCTTGAAGTATTCCTCTCGCAGCATTGCGGCCCAGATGATGTCCTTACTCCGTTCTCCCCTCCCATCGAGGGACACCAGGCGCGTAACCACGAAGGATCCGCCAACCCCGTATCTGAAATCCTGCGTATCCCATTCGGGCCACGTTCTGCCTGGCAGTGCCTCCTCGCAGAACGCCGCCGGTTTTACAATCATATGCCGGCCTGGCTTGTTCGTTTACGCATTCCTTCCGCCGTCTGGGACAGTTATTTCAAGTTCTGCGTCGAGCGAAACCCCTGGGATAAGGTTTTATCGCATTACCACATGCACGCCTACCGCCTTGGTGGCGCCCTCTCCCTCGATCAATACTTTGCCAGGGGTAAGTTCCCGATCAATTACCCGCGTTACACCGATCCATCCGGATCGCGAATCATCGTCGATCGGGTTGTTCGTTATGAAAATCTGATCGACCAACTTGGCAAAATTTTTGCGCGCTTGAACGTGCCTTTCCATGGCGACCTCGGCGTCAGAAAAAAGGGTCACTTCCGAACCGATCGCACACCGTATCAGTCGGTATTTAGTCCGAAGCAACGTCAGATTGTGGAAAAAGTATTTGCCCGCGAGATCCAACTCCACGGCTACCGTTTCGAACAAGGCTCTAATGCTGAAGCCACACCGAAACCCTGAATTGCTTCTGCTTCGATGTTCAATGTTCGATGCTCAATCTTCGATGTTTTTTCCCTTCTCCTGATGAGAGAAGGGTTAGGATGAGGGCATTCTCCCAGAATCGGCGTTGCCAATTCAGTTGCTGCTTCTTAACATTGAGATGTTGCAGGTGCAACATCTCGATGTTAACTCGGTAGTTTCCCAATTGACTGCTCGTTGCTAACGGCCCGTAATTTAATTTAACGACGGATCATCCGGCGCCGCGGCCAGCAATTTGAACCACGGACCTAACCGGCGCATGATGTCGTACCAAAGCCTGGGCAACCCATCGAGTTTCATGGTCTCGCGGTTCGGCTTGCGAATGACCCAGGCGTTCTGCTTCATCTCCGCTTCGAGCTGACCCGCCCCCCACCCCGCGTAGCCGATAAACGCGCGCACAGAATTGGGATCTTTCCCAAGCTTTTCGTTTGCTTCTTCAACATCCACATTGTGATTCAGTTTGAGTCCTTCCCCGGTTTTCCATTCCAGCGAAGCAAAAATCAAACGGTCGCGACCGACCGGCCCGCCGAAAAATACTGGCACCTTCTCCAAGGCGTTCAGCGGCGTTTCCGTTACCACTTCGCTCACCTGTTTTTCGAGCGGCCGATTTAAAATCACGCCGAGGGCGCCCTCGTCAGCGGTATGAGCCGAAATGAGCAAGACGGCACGGCGAAAATTTGGATCAAGCATGCTGGGATGAGCCACCAGCAACGAACCAGCGTAACTTTCTGCTCTCTCCTGAGGTAATTCGCGCACGATTTTATGTAAAAGCGTCCCCGCATGTCCGCAAGTTGACGGGGCGCGGCCCCGGTCATCCCGAGCGAAAGTCGAGGGATCCCCGATGAAGTTTCCTTTAAGGTTTCGCGGCGGGATGCCCTCGACTTTCGCTCGGAATGACCGTTGCTAAATTTTTACCCGACTCAGTCGGCGATCACGCATTTCGTAAATGGTCTCAGCTGCAATTCCATCGCGCCACGGCATCGCGGTGGCCGTAACCAGCTGCTGCGAATCCGCTGGCAAATTATCAAGCAACGCGTTGCGGCGTTCGGGATCGAGTTCCCCGAAAATGTCGTCAATCAAAAGCAATGGCGCTTTTCCCTCGCTTGATTTTTTCAGCGCCTCCGCCTGCGCGATTTTCATTGCCAGCGCGATTGTTCGCTGTTGCCCTTCCGAGGCAAACTGCGCCGCCGGTAAATCGTCGACGCGCAATTCCAGATCGTCGCGATGTGGACCGACAATTGTCTGACGTAAACGGATTGATTCGCTATGCGACCGCTCGAGATCGCCCCCGAAATCGCCGCTGGCGCCGGGGATAAATCGCAGCGCGAATTTTTCGCGACCGGCGCTGATGCGCTGGTAAGCCTGCGTCGCCAGTGGGGCGAGCATATTCGCTAAATCGGCGCGCAAGCGCAGCAGCACTCGACCATGTTCAATTAGCGGGGCGTCGTACGCTGCTACTTCGCGCGCGCGCGGGACAGGCGATTTCAAGAGCGCGTTACGCGCGCGCAAGGCGCGCTCGTAAGCCCGCAAAGCCGGCCGATAACTTCCATCGATTTGCGCGCCGAGAAAGTCCAGGTAACGACGCCGCGCTTCTGATCCACCGCGCACTAGTTCGATGTCTGCATTCGCCAACGAAACCACGCGGCCGATGCGCAAATATTCGCCCAATGTTCGCTGCTCGATCTCATCAAACGTCACCCGGCGTCGCAACGCGCTGTAGCGAAACTCAAGTTCGTGCTCTTCGAATCTGCCGCGCACTTCGAAAAATTTCTTACCCATTTGGATCACCGGTGCGAGCGAAGAAGAGCGCTGCGATTGCAAACGCAGAAGAACACAGGCTGCTTCCAATATCGTGGTTTTTCCCTCGCCGTTGGCGCCGAGAAACAAATTGAATGCGGGAGCGATATCGAGCGCTACGCCTTCAAAACAACGGAAATTGCGCAACCTCAGGTTTGTCAACATTTAGGAAAGTTTTCTCATCCCGTTCGCTTTTTAGACGTATTTAGTGGGCCAGTCTCAGCTGCAGCCCTGAGCAAGATGCACGGACTGAAAGGGGCGTACCAATACGCACGTCATCCCGAGCGCAAGCGAGGGACCTCACATATCTGCATCGATCACACAACGAAATTCGCACCATCAAGCATATTTGAGAGGTCCCTCGCCGTCTTGCGCGGTTCGGGATGACAGCGCACCGGCAGGGCGCCGCCTGACGCTAGAGCGTAATTAACTCGAGCCGGCTCTTCATTTCCGCCGGGACGCGATCCCGATGATAAAAACTTCCGCTGATCGGCGTGATATCTGCCGGCCGTAATCCGACCGCGGCCGGAATGAAATTATCGCTGCAAAAAATACCATTGGTGGGATCGAGCCCGACCCAGCCGGCGCCAGGCAAAAAAACTTCCGTCCACGCGTGCAACGAACCCTCGGCGCGATGACCTTCTCCATCCGTCAAATATCCGGAGACGACTCGCGCTGCCAGACCGAGATCACGCAACATTTCCGCCAGCAACACCGCAGTATCACGGCAAGCGCCGCGTTGCCGATGTAATGTTTCGGCCGGCGATTGCGCCGCGCCTTCTTCACGGCGCTCGTAAGAAATTGTTAGGTGAAGAGTCTTCGTTAATTCGACCAACGTAGCCACAGTTTCTCGCGGCGATTCCCGTGATGGCGGTCTCCACCCGGGCAACGAAATGGACTCGCCGCTTTGGCGTTTGCAATAAGCGCAAATAATCGAGGCGATATCTTCTTCGTAGTTGAAGGGCATTTGGACGGCGCGACGAGAAAGAACAAAATCGAAAGGATTCTTTTTTGTCGCCTCCACATCCAGGGCAAGCCGCAGCTCCAGCATTTCCGACGGCTGATCGAAAAAACAGGAAGCGACGACATTATCAAAAACATCGCGTCCAAAGCGCACCGTCGTTTTCGGTTTGGTTTGGAAATCGAGCCGGGCTATCTGTAGAAATCGATCGGTCCGGGGAAACAGGCGCACGTCGTGTGGAGAAAACCTGACCGCCCGATCGTAGCGGTAAATTGTTTCGTATCGAATTCCGATTTTCATCTGGCGGATTATGGCATCTAGACAGACTCAATGCATTTAAGCTAAAATTTTGTTGCAGGCCGCGCGAAGCTCATCTACTGGACACGAAGCTTTCCAAGATTGTTCTGGGGGGAACAGCCGCCCTTCGCGTCCTTTCGGGCGCGGGGGGCGGTACTTCCTTCTGATGACGGCGCCGCCATCTTTTTCCCGACATTTCAATTGGACGCTGGCGTTCACCATCATTGGGCTGAGTACGATTGCCGCGGCCGTTTTTGTCTTTAACCGCTGCGCCTCATTGCCCGCACGCACGACCAAGGAAACGGTCGACCAAATGGAACGGGTCGGGCGCGATTTGCGCGACGCGATTGTACAGATCGCGCAACTGCAACCGCGCGTCACCATTAACAATCGTGTCTATTTTGAACAAACTTCACCGATTGCCGAGTTGGCGCTGGTTTCCCAGAAACTCGAAGTCGAGCATGAATTCCTCCACACTTGGGCCGGAAGCACTAAACGGCTGCGTTTGCACGGGACCTACACCGCTAAAGCCGGCTTCGATTTGCGTCAGGAATTCAGTGTCACTGTCGCGCCGGAAGCGACCATTGTTCGTTTACCGCATGCACAAATTCTTGGTGTCGAACAAAACGCGATCGAACTGCTAGCCTACGAGAATGGTTTTTGGAATCCAATTTCTGGGGCTGACGTGCAAGCGGAGTTGATTACTCTTGGCAAACTTGCACGCGATCGGGCCGCTGCGCGCAATCTTGCGGCCGAAGCCGAAGGATCGTTTCGGACACAACTGAAAGGCCGTATCGGCAATACGCCGCCGGTGCAGGTAATTTTTTACCCGGCGCGGAAGTCCGATTGATGCGTCTTTGCGCTCACGCGATTGCGCGTTAGTAGATTCGCCATGTCGCTACGGAAAAAACCGCTGCTTGTGCTCGGTTTTGTTCTGCTGGCACTCGTTCTTGTGGGCTTTGTTGTGCCGCCACTAATGGAACACAGCATCGCAGCCTGGCTGCGCTACGAAGCCCGGCGCTCAGGACTCGTTCTCGATTTCTCCGAAATTCACGCTCCACTCTTTCATCCAGTGGAAATCCGCGAGCTGAAGATTGTCGGCGCCGGTCTCGATGCCGAACATTTTGAGTTTGATGCTGGACGCGTCGAAGCCGGTCTCAGTTTTGCCGTATTTTTCGGCGGATCGGAAAAGTCACACCTCCTTTCTTCGCTCCTCATCGAGCATGCAAAATTCTTCATACGTGGCCGCGCGCCACTGTCGGCCGGTCCCATCGATTGGACTGCGCTCGCCAGACTCTTGCCGGAACGGTTCGAGATCTTTGCCGATCAGCTCAGACTCGAGCAACCATTTTCCTTGCTGTTGTTTCAGGATACAAAAGTCTCCGCAAGTAAAGGGAACAGCGGCATACTTTCAATTGGCGCGGTTGAAATGCGCGCGCCTTTCTTGGAAAAACGTTTCGCGCATGTTCGCGGCATGACACGTTGGCAGGACGACCGACTTTCCATCGGTTCGATCAATCTGCTGGAGGGTCTCACGATCGATTCATTGGTAATTGATCTCACCGGCTTGCGCACTGGGCGCGTCGGTACCGATCTCGGCGTGTCCGTTTTGGGTGGCAAAATGCGCGCGAATATTGCGACCGAACGTCCCGGCAAAACACGACTGTGGGATGCGGCCGGCACTGCATCAGGAATTTCCCTTCCACAACTTGCCAGCGCCCTGGGTTTCACCGTGCCGGTCCAAGGGATGGTCCGGGCATCGAAGTTCACTTTCCGCGGTGATCCACGCGACTTCCTCAACGCCACTGCTTCGATCTGGACGGAATTGACTGGCTTCAGCTGGCGCGAGCGCAAGGCCGACGTCATCATGCTGGGAGCGAATTTTTATGGACACACCGTTCAATTGCAGCAGCTCTTTATTAAACAACGCCGCAACGAATTGACGCTCAGCGGCGAAACCGCCATCGGGACAGAGTGGCTTAATCCGGATTTTCGCGGCGACATCTCCGCATCAATTAACGATCTCGGTCAATTCGCTGAGCTTTTCGGCGCCTCACCGGAAGCGTTTGCCGGCAAAGTGGCGGCTCGCGGTCGCATGCATGCTCACGAGCGAACAGTTGATGGCGACCTCGCTCTCACCGGCGACGCCTTAAAAATTTTTCGTCTCCCGGTCGATTCTTTAACGGCGCGAATTGGTCTCGAGTCCGGTCGAGCGCAAGTGGATCAATTGGAATTGAAGCGGGGTGAGGATTTTCTGCGGGCGCAGGGAAAGATCGATCTGGCACAGAAAAAATCATTCACACTCGCGGCGGAAAGTTGGTGCCACGAATTGCGCGACTACGCTCTGGAATTCCCCATTATCGGAACGTTGTCCGGCGCTCTTTCGACCAAGCTTACCGGCGCGGGCGACGAAAGCAGTTTCAGCAGCACCGTTTCCGGGCAAACCAATCAATTCTCTTTTTCTGCGCAAACCAACTGGCGCAGCGATGCCATCGCCATCAATTCCCTCAAGATAAATCTGAGCGACACTGCCGCCGCTGAACTGAAGGGAACGATCGATCTTACCGATCCAAAACATTTTCGCGCGAATCTTTCATCACCGAACGAACTCCGCTGCGATGGACCATTGGCCGACAAGGGGTGCGGGCACGGTCTTGAGTTGCAAGAGGGCGAAACCGGATTGCCATTCTCCGAAATCACGCTCGACGGACGCGATCTCACACTGCGTCAATCCTCTCCCACTGCCATCGCGCAATCAATCAAGCTCTGCGACGAAGGCGAGCCAGGTCAGCCCGTTCAGATCAATATTCCAACGCGCCTGGAGCCACTACCTCCGTCGTCTCCTTCTCCTGCTCCGCTTCCCTCGCCCGCTCCTCCACCGCCGTAATCAGCCAGCGCTGCAATTGTTCTTCGAGCTCGGCCGTGACCGAAACCTGAAATGCCGCACCGGCATCGACTCGCAACGTTTCTCCTTCAGCCGTCTCGAAAATCAATTGCACCGGCCGGTGACCCGGCGAAGCCGCCAGCAGCGACTGAACTTCCCGCAATTCATCACTTCCCGCATTCGCCGAAAAATGCAGACAAAGTGGCGGCGTCTCAACCCGGTTCAGGTTTGGAACACGCGGCACTTCCAAGGAAAGGAGGCGCAATTTTTCCGCGGTAGCCCGCAATGATTCATCGCGCAGATCGAGTTTGCCACGGAACCCGACGACATTTCCCGGCACTAACTTTTCTGCGCATTCGAGGTAAAGCTCGTTCCAAATGACCAGCTCGAGCGTGCCCGTCAAATCTTCGAGCCAGACGACGGCGAACGGTTTGCCTTCTTT